>OLOS01000871.1_pt1 | contig 28294 bp, 31 predicted proteins | sample 1672631 | NCBI WGS metagenome assembly OLOS01 (sample SAMEA3136707, study PRJEB25190) | human gut metagenome | biome: human gut; feature: human-associated habitat; material: faeces | place: Austria | collected 2013 | reverse complement strand
ATATTTGAATAGTAGATATACACTCTTGTGTTTATTTCTATAGTTTAGTAAAGATTATTTAATTTACATTTGTCATGACATACGACTTATATACAGATGAACAACTTGTAAATGGTCTTATCAATAACAATAAGAAAATTATTGAATATTTCTTTTGCAAGAAGTGTTCAAAGTTGTTTACTTATATAGTTTATAGCATTTATGGCGGTATGGCATCTCTCAATGAGCTTGTAAATGAATTCTATGTCTATATAGCTGCTGATAATTGGAGAAAAGTTCGACAATTTGATTTCAGAAGTAAACTTATGACTTGGATTGGCGTTGTAGCCGTTCGCTTCTTTCAGAAAAAAAAGGAAGTACTGATAGAACATGAGTCTTCTGAAGCTCTAATAGAGAAAACAAAACACTTTAGTGGTTCTTATAATATGACAGTTGATAAAACTTTTGATGTTAGACAAGCTATAAAGCAAATATCAAATATCCGCTATAAAATGGTTATAGAACAGTTAGATCTTGAAGATGTTGCACCTGAACGTCTTGCAAGTAAAATGGGAGTAACCGTAGATAATTTGTACAATATACATCGTAGGGCACTTCTTCAACTTAGACTTATAATGAAAAGAAAGGAGGATTATGTATGAATAAAATATCAGACGAATTACTTGCCGCCTATATAGATGGCAATACCTCTTCATTAGAAAATCTATTTGTAGAAACCAACTTAAGCAATGATGCCAACATGATGGAAACTACAGATATCATGTCTGACATGATGACATTTTCACAAAATGAAGAATATAACAATCCGTTCACTCTAAATGAAATATTTTCTCAACCAATCTCTATAGAAATGGATACAATAAACAATACAATGAATGCTACAGGCATTATCCCTGACATACAGCAACAATATCCCGATAGTTGTGCTATTAAATCACAACAGATAATCCTAAACGAATTCGGTATAGATGTAAACGAAGACCAATTAGTACAATACTCGTATGACCAAGGTTGGTATCATGCTGATGGAAGTGGTACTTCTGCTGAAAATATTGGAAATCTTCTAGAGACAGCAAACATTCCTGTCACACGTCAAGAAAATGCAAACGTTTTCAATCTAGTATCAGAATTATCGCAAGGACATAAGGTTATCGTGGGGGTTGATTCGGGCGAACTGTGGGGGAACAAGTTTGAAGCTTGGATTAAAGATTTTTTCATTGGAGATACCCCAGACCATGCATTGGTCGTAGCTGGAATAGACACTAGCGACCCTGATAACATTATGGTAATAGTAGATGACCCTGGAAATGGTGATTATCATAAGGCATATCCTATAGACCAGTTTATGGATGCTTGGAGCGATGCTCAATGCTATATGGTATCTACAGATATTCCTGTGCCTGACCACTCGGCTTCTATGGTAAATTTCGATTATGGCCAAGGGCATATTGCAACAATTGGGGGTGTAGACTATTCTGATTTCCAAATATTCAATGATTTAAGTTATGGGCTTCCTGTACATAGTGTTGTTGATGGAACACAAGTATCTCCTGTCGCATCATTGGTGGACGCATACATTGATGTCTCAAATAACAATGTGGCTTTTAATGATATATTCTCGGATAATTTCATGTTTAATGATTATCTTGACACAGACATTGCCACGCAAATGATGCAACAGACGTACGCAAATAATTTAAACAGTATAAATTTTAGCGACATCCCTGATGGAATAGATTTCTCTACTATTAACAACAACGATGATTACGAATCTTTCCTGCATGGGACAATAGATTATTTTAATAGTGTGGGGGATTTTGATTCGGCAATGCTATGTGAGCAACAGCTTATGATGGTAGATTATTGCGACAACTTTGGAATTGATTTTTGTTCTACTTTTTTTGGATAAAGTTATTATATGGAAAAAATAGGAATAAACATATCTCGTTTCAATTCTATTATCTCCAAAATCGAACCTTTGTATAAGGAGCAACATAAAGAAGGAGATATTGAGGCGATGAAGAAAATGGTTCAAAAAGCATCTGTAAAAGATGTGTCTGTACTTGTTTGCGGTGAATTCAAACGAGGCAAATCAAGTTTTATCAATGCTTTTATTGGAGAAAACATTTGTCCTACAGACCCAGGCATAGCAACATCCGTTGTATCAATAATCAAATATGGACCTCTGAGAAAAGTTTCTCGTGTCTACGGGGATGTGAAAAATCTAAAATCAGAACCTATCCCTTTTGATGATATTGAGAAATATGCCAAAGGGAGTTCCCTTGAGATTGACAATACAATCATGCTAATCATCGAGATTCCTTCTGAAAAGCTTAAAGAAGGACTTATACTCATGGACACACCTGGTGTTGGAGGACTTGACCCTCGTCATCTATTTTTGACATTATATGTAATGCCAAAAGCAGATGTAACATTCTTTGTTATTGACGCAGGAGAACCGTTGTCTTCAACAGAACTTGATTTTTATAAAGACAAATTGCTTCAGTACACGAATAATTCTAAGATAATACTAAACAAGAGCGATTTAAAAGCAAAAGAAGAATTGTCTCAGCTAATAGTTGATACAAAATCTAAAATCTCGGAATTCTGTAGTGTGGATAAATCGAACTTGGACATAATTCCTGTTTCATCCACACATTGGGCTATGTACAACAAAACCAAGAATGAGAAAATGAAACTTTCTTCAAATTGCGAGGCTATTGACACAGTTCTAAGCAGTGTTGTGCCTGCATACAAGGAGAAAATCTTGGTAGAGTTAAAAGCATTTATGTTGTCCTCTTTGTCTTCGCTTATAGAGAAATATAAATATCAAATTTCTCAGATAGAAGATCCAAATCCAAGCATACAACAAGAATACAAAAATCATCTTTTAGAATTAAAGGCTATCAAAGATGATTTAGCAAACCCAAACTCTGTTACTAGAAAAAAAATCAACAAAGCCATTCGTACCACCCAATCAAATGTTATTAATGAGCTTACTCGCCAAAGTATTCTTTTCTCAACTGATTGTTTGGATCAACTCTTGAAGCGTCCTGAAGCAAAAACAGAGAATGGTGGAAATTGGGTATTAGCTCAACTTAACATGGGATTGGAGTCCATAGCAACAGAGGTTGACCAAAGAATCCTTCTTGGATTTACAGAAGTCAACAATATACTTGGGCAAAACATAGATGTGGAAGATATGGAATTTACCCAAAGAATTAACGCTGACCTTACACCAGCAGAAAAAGATATTGCTTCTAAGGCATGTGGCTTTGCTAGGAATGCATTACCAGGAATGGGAATTGCTACAATGTCAGGACTAGCATTATCTTTATTCTGTGGTCCAGTGATTGTTGGTCTTGGTGCTCTTGGCGCAGCAGTTGGATATGTATATAAATCAAATAAAGATCAGAATGTTCAACATAGACTATATGAGTTGAAATCAAAATTAGCACCTCAAATAACTATTGTAATGAACGATTTGAAAGCTTATGTACAACAACGTTTTGAGGCGTTCAATGAATCTCTTGTAGAGTGTTTTGAAACTACAAGTACTGAAATTATCGAAGAAATGCAGGAAGTAATGAATAAACTTAAGAGTGCAGACGAAGATGCCAAAGTTGCCGTCAAACTTAAGGAAGAAATGTTAGAAGAATTAAACTTTATCAATGCCCATCAAAAACAAGTAGAATTACTGCTCACAAATCCTTTTGATAAAAGATGACTTCTGAAGCATTAACACTTAAGGATAAAATTATGCAACTCTTGAGAGAATGCAATGACATTCTCTCAAAAGTTGACATACCCACTTTCTCAGATGAGTTAAAGAAGTCGGAAGCACGCTTAATGCAGCCTATGCAATTAGCTATAATTGGGAAAATCAGTAGTTCAAAGTCAACACTAGTAAATGCAATACTCGGTAAGGAAGAAGTAGTAAAGACAGGCCAAATGGAAGAAACATTCAATGTAAGTTGGCTTAAATATGGAGATTCCAATTCTAACATCAATGTTTTTTTTAAAAATGGTGACATCAAATCTGTTCCAAGAAGTGATTGGGCAAAATGGACGTCTCATCAAGAAAAAAATGTCCTTAAAGAACAAGTGAAATTCATTGAAGTTTTTTACAATCATGAAATATTAAAGAGAGTTAATATTATTGATACACCTGGACTTGACGCTCTTAGCCAGATTGACTCAAAAAATACCATTGCATTTCTAAAAGAGGTTCATCCAGATGCTGTTGTAATGTTATTTACAAAAAGTATAGCGGAATCAACCATGTCTATTTTGCAAGATTTTCAAGGCGTTGGTACTGGAGATTTCAATCTTTCTGCAATGAACGCCATTGGCGTTTTGTCTAAGGCAGATACCATTTGGTCTGTGATGGAGCCAGAAACAGATATATTGTCGATTGGTGATAGGGTTATCAGAACGACCTTATATGATAAATATCCTGAGGTACGAAAGTCATTATTTACTATTTTGCCAGTTTCACCTCTTATGGGATTATCATCATCTACTATTGATGATATAGATTATTACTCATTAAAGAACTTAAGTGAAATTGCAGAATCCACTTTAATCGAGATGTTATCTTCACCAGACTTCTTTGTAGATGCCGAATATGTAGTGGGAATTGAGTCAGATGAAAGACAACGGTTATACAACAAATTTGGATTATACGGAATCTATATTCTAACAGAATCACTACGACGCAACAAAGACGCAAGTGTTGATTTTTTGTCCGATATACTTAAAAAGAAAAGTGGTTTCGGGAAATTCTTTCTCACAATACAATCTCATTTTGGAAAGAGATCAATACTTATCAAATCTCAAAGTATCTTACAACGATTGCTCCATGAAATCAAGAAAGCAAAACAGCAATACTTCGGTAAGGAATATGATGCCGTGGCTCAAGCAGAAAATTTGATAGTCACAACTCTACTTTCCCTTCATGAATATAAAGAATGGGAGTATCTTGCCAAGTTTTATGATGACAAACTCGACCTAACCAGCGAGGAAGCGGATGAGTTCATATCCCTTTGTGGAGAACATGGGTATTCAGCGTCAGAGCGATTACGGTGTAATGAAACAGTTTCTCCCTCCCAATTAATTGATATTGCAACCAAACGTGCTTTCTATTGGCAAAAACAATACAACATATTTTCTGTTGTGGAGCCAGAAAAAGCCGAGTTCTATAAATTATTGGTTTCTTCGTATAATTTATTGCTCATTGATATTCGGAAGGCAATATATGACTACACTTCTGCCAAAGAAACAATAGAACGATCAACTACTTTTCTTGGTCTCAATTACTCAAAAACTGCATTAAAATGAATTGGGTTTCGATAGATTTTGGCAATAGTTATTCATCTGCGACCATAATGGTTGAAGATAAGCCTGTAAAAGTGCATCCGATAGGAGGACTTTACAATATGTATGGTTTCCCAACGGTCGCATACATAGATGACAATAAGAACATAAAAGTATGCAATGAAGCTTTACCCTGGAGATGTCAAAATCCAGAACGTTTTTTAAAAGATTTCAAACTTAACATTCACGAAAACGAACTTGCATATTTAGGTGTTTCCTATAATGATATCATAACTGAGATATTAAAAACCATCAAGAGTTCTGCAGAGTATGCAGTTGGTAACGAAGTAATTGAGGGAGCAGTCATAACCATCCCTGCAACTTATGCAGATCATGACCCACGCAAGCAAATCATGCTAGAATCTGCGAAATCTGCTGGTTTCATTGATGTAGAATTTATAAAGGAAGCCGAAGCTGCAGCCATATATTATCATAAACAGCAAAGGACACAATCTGGAACGTTTACTTTAATTTACGATTTAGGTGGAGGAACTTTTGACACGGCATTAATTGAACATACAGGAGATAGCTGTAGAATCTTAGGAAATTCATCAGGCAAAGAATGTGGTGGAAAGTATTTTGAGGCTGCGTTATATAAATATTTTAAATCGAAATATAATTTCGTTTATAATGAAGATGAAATTATCAGAGTACAACAAATCGATGGTATCACAAAACTTTGCAAAGACATAAAAGAATCCTTGTCAAGCCAAGAACAAGTTTCTTATCCCGTTCCTCTAATGGCGCATACTACCATAGACTGTTCTCGTGACGAGTTCGAAACTTTAATAAAGCCTCTACTTGAAAAAACTTTTCAAGAATGTTCATCTTTGATACATTCTGTAGGAAAGAAATGGAATGATGTCAGCCGTGTACTATTAATCGGTGGTTCTACCGCCATTCCATGTGTAAGGACATATCTAAGACAATATCTTATAGGTCAGAATTGTAGTAATATCCATATAATACAAAATAAATCTGAGGAAGGTATTCTAATTGATACACTATTTGCGGTAAGCATAGGAGGACTCTTATATCACTTTTCACATGAGCAACATAAAACTCCAATTGATTATCACGCAAAGGCCATAGCTTACAAAAATGGAGATGGTGTTGAAAAAAACTGGATAAAAGCTGCATATTTCTTTAATGAGGATTATAAGCTTAACGCTTCCGAATCTTCATTTGAACAGATGATGGAAATTTATCAATACATTCTTGACAAACTCGAATTAGAAAATGGAAATCTTATATTTCAACCTATAGTTGAAACCGTAGGTAAAGATGCTATCGATTCTCTTGTTGACTTACTTATTCATCTCCAAAAGGATTTAGAAACACGAGGATATGAAAACTTCATTAAAGAGATATTTGATGTAGATTATTGGACTCCGATAACAGAGATAATAATAAAAGCAAATTCAAAATGATAGATTTCATAGAATAATGAGACTCAATATTAAAAACATATAATTAAAATAACTATGAGTAATCAAACAATTATCCCTAAAGGGAACTTGGCTGCGGATGATGCAGCAGCAAGAAAACGCAAGGAATTGAAAGAGCGACTTCTTGCAGGTAAATCAGTTTCAGTTGGCAAATCAGGTGATGTCGGTACTGCTAATGGACACAAAGTATCGCTAATCCCAGATGGTAAACTTGCAGCTCAGTGGTATGAAACAAATCGAATGCTTTTTGAAGCTGAAAAGCAGGCGATGAAAGAAAAATTCCCAGACTTTACACTTGACAAATTAGATGATGGAAGACTCTTCTGGTTTGGCACATTGGCTCCAGGTATTTATGAAAGTAAGTTTGGAATAAAAAAAGAATATGCTGTTATGGCTATTTACAACAATAATCACCCAGAACAGTGTATGGGGTCTTCGGTACGAGTATATCCAGTTGAGCCAGAGGTGGAAGAGTTATCCGAAACCTTATATAAAGCAACAGGAGAATACCCATATCACCTTCTCAGAGATAGTACTGATAATAAATATCTGTGTACGAATAATGCTGAAGATCAAAAGATTGGGAGTACCGTAACTACAGCTGCGTCTGTTCTTTTATGGGCCGTTAAATGGTTAATGTCCTACGAGCTAGTTCTTACAGGTGATTTAGATGTTAAACTATTTAATAAACACGGAGGGGTCTAAATATGAAAGATTCATGTCAACTTGTTGTATTCTCGAATAGAGCCTATAATGCAATTATTCAAGAAAGTTTCGACAAACATCCTGTTGAAACAGGCGGAATCCTACTTGGGCATATTCTTGACAATGGGATTTGGATTGTTATGGAGGTACTGCCTCCAGGCATAAATTGCATTTATGAGCATGCTTATTTTGAATATGACGCTACTTTTGTGAATTCTATAAAAGATACAGTAGCAGGTCAATACAAACTACCATTAAGCCTTTTGGGACTTTGGCATCGTCATCCAGGCAGCATGGATGTATTTTCAAGAACTGACGATGGTACAAATATGAAGTTTGCCCTTACTAACGAAAAGGGAGCAATCTCTGGATTAGTCAACATAGACCCTCATTTTCGTCTGACAATGTACCATTTAGAGCATCCCACAGGGAGATGTATGGGGGAGCCTGACTATAATGCTGTCAATATTGAAGTAGGAGATGACATTATACCTAAAGAATATTTTGAGTTGCGCTACTATGATGGTGACGAGTCTGATCTTCATCTCTCCATAAATCAAAAAAGACGAGACTATCAAGCTAGTCAGATAACAACAGAACAAGAATCTTTGGACAATATAGACATTTCTTCCGAAAAAGTAGAAGGGGAAGGAATGGATATACATCGCATCTTTTCGAAACAACTTTCTCCATACGATAATCATAATAATCCTACTTCGAATTCTTTAAGTAGTTTTTTTCGTTATGGGAGAGGGGCAAAGAAGAAATGGGGATATACCCTACTTGCTATAGTTGCGGTAATACTCACTGTCTCTTCTTTCAAGTCGATTGTAAACATCTTTGATGGTAGTAGAAATGAGCCTAAAAAAGTACGTTCTGAAGTTGCAAAGCCATCACTCTCCGTGGATTCAATCTTATTAAAGGTCGGTGCAAAGTCAGAATTTGTTGATGTATACTACCTTCCAAAGGACAAGAAGGTACAATGGAAATCAAGTAATAACAAAGTTGCAACCGTAAAAAATGGAGAAATTAACCCTATTGGTGTAGGTGAGGCTATTATTGAGGCTTCTATTGATCGAGTTTGCTTCGGAAAATGTCGTGTTGTGGTTGAAGCTTCAACAGAAGAAGGTCCTTCCGTTGTCCTAAAACGAACTTCTGGAGAAGTTAAGGTGGGTGAATCTTTTGTCTTGGAGATTACCAAGAAAGGAAATACGGATATTACGTATTCAACTTCTAACTCTTGTGTTGCAACAGTTTCTGCGGAGGGAGTTGTAAAAGGTAAGAAACAAGGAACTGCAAACATTTTAGTAAATTGGACGGGAGGAGACCCTCTTACATATACAATTAAAGTAAAATGATAATATGAAATTTGATCCAAATAAATTTATGAAGGGTAAAAAACGCAAACCAACGGTTTGCTACCCTTCTCCTATCGAAAATGCCAACAATGAAATTTGGGGGTATCATTTCGATGAGACCAACTTTTACAATATAGTTAGCATATGTAAACCTTCCACCGACATGGGTGGCGTAAAGCCTATTCTTTTAGGACATTTTTATTCAAGCAAACCAGAATCTTTTGGCGATGAACTGAAAGGATATTACTCTAGCAAAGATTTAAAAATGGGGCGTAAAGTACTTGTTTCCTTTCCTTATGAAAAGATCTTTGGTCAGTTGATCGTTAAAAGTTCCAATCCAGACGTAATGTCCCTTGATGGAAAAGAGAATAAACTATCCGCTTTAAAAACAGGTGTAAGTGAAATTCAATTCCTCAATGACAAAGAGGTTCTTTATACTCAGAAGATACAAGTTGTTGAAAATGTCGAATCAGAAGTTGGGGTCGATGCTTTAAAGGCTATCTGTGGAGAATCATTCCATTGTTATATTGAGGAACGTCCAACATTTATTGATGTAGATGGAAAAGAAGCGAATTTAGAGCCTGTAAAACTCAAAATAGACATTTTTTCTCGTAACACAGGTATCCTTGAATCCGATATTATGCTAAAGAAAGGAGCCGTCATTATTGGATGTGGTTCTGTTGGAAGCCTTGTTGCCCTTGAATTGGCGCGTGCTGGTGTCGGAAGATTTTTCTTGATAGATATGGATATTCTAGGATACCATAACATCTGTCGCCATCAATGTGGTATTCAAGACGTTGGTAAGTTCAAGACTACAGCTGTTAAAGAGCGTATCTTACAGATTAACCCAACAGCGCAAGTTATAACAGCCAACAAGATGATTCAAGAGGTTGACATTTCTCTGCTTGACTCATTCTGCGATAAAGATGCCATCATGGTAGGATGCGCTGACAATAGAGAAGGAGACCTTTATGGTAATCAGTATCTTGCAAAACCAAATGGAATGCCATTTGTTTCTATCGGTTGTTGGGAGCGTGCTTTTGCTGGAGAGATTTTCTATTGTCTTCCTGATGGAATGCCTGATTATTCTGATTTTGTAGCTGCATTAGGAGAAAGTTCTGGTCGCGTGAACGCAAATACCCACATTTATATGGGAGAAGTAGGAAGTTTTGAGCCAGGTATCTCAGCTGATATAAACTTTGTTACAACCATTGCAGTTAAGATGATTCTTGACTTGCTCAATCGTGATAATAAAGCTTATACACAACGCCTGATACATAATCTTTCTCAATACACTCTAATTTGTAACACAAACAATCCAAAGATTGGTGGTGAAATGGCAGAAATATTCTCATACCCATTGCAAGTTACAACAAGTATTGAAGTTGAATATGCCAATCCATCAGAACGTGAAAAGAAAGGAAATAATTAATGAACCGATATAATATCAGAATTGATGGTGAAGTTATGCCCAACTCCTATACCTATGAGGAGTTATTGATGAATGACATCCTTGATTTTGATGATATAGAGGTGAAGCAAGTTTCCAAATCAAAATGGACTAATATAAAGTCCTTTTATTTTCCAGAAGAACATGAAAACGAGGCATCATCAGATCAAAAATATTATATTGGAGAAGATGGACAAGTCCATTTTCATAATCAAAAGGAGAATAAAAATAGCCGAACTCAGCAATATGTAATTGATGAGTTTGGTCAAGTTGTTAGTCAGAACAATATTGGTGGTGGTTCTCATTTAACTTCACGACCACAGACAACTACAACATCAAGCAATACTAATTCTTCAAGTAGTAGCGATAATACAGGATGGAAAGTTTTACTTACGATTGCAGCAATAATAATATTTATTGTAATTACATGTACTACTGGTTGGGGATCAATTCCAGCTGGAGCACTTGGTTGTGTTGCGATGAGGTCAATTTGGAGTGATGAATGGTAAGAAAAACTAATGTAAATGAAAAATTAAAGCATATGAGTGAAACATATAAATTTTACGTTCAAATGGAAGGGGCTACTTATGGTCCTTATTCGGCAAAAGCAATTAAAGAACTTGATTTACTTGATGACATTCTTGTTACAGAAGAAAGCATGAATGGCCAATGGCTACCTGCTTCAAAATTTGATTTTGACGATATGATACGTAAAGAAGGAAGTACTTTTTCTGAGCCACAGAATTCAGCACAGACTGGTAGTATTATAAATCCAGATGGCACAGCAACCAATCCTATGGGCTGGCAATCTCAGCAACCGATAAGCTCTCAAATGTCTACAACACAGACAAGTACAGAAGACAATCCTTCTCCAATAGGATGGTGTATATTGTCATTCCTTATTCCACTTGTTGGATGGATTTTGTACTTCAGTTGGCGTCGAACAAAACCACGCAAGGCATCGGCTGTATGCACATGGGCATGGATTGGGTTTGCTGTGAACCTCGTTGTAACAATTGCGGGGCTATAGCATGTGGCACTAATAACAGTTTTGTCGTATTCCAATTTTAGCAATGTAGAACCGTCTAAAGATATAAAGTGTGCGGTTCTATATTGCTTAAATACTTATAAATATAGCACAATAACAACCATAAAATTTTATTATCTTGTCCTATAGTATAATTATGGCAACAAATTCTGAATATAGAGTAAACGAAGATGGGTCCGTTACTAAAATCAATGGCGGTTCTAATAAAATAGAAAATAAAAGAAAGTCTAGTGGCTCATCTAACAATAATGGATGTATTTGGGGAATCATTATTGTTATTGTAATAGGAGTTTTAATTGCCATATTTACATCCCATACTTCTAATTCTTCTAATACAAATGATGATGCAGATTCTACAGCAGAAGTTGTGGACTCTGTAGCCGAAGAAGAGCCTGAAAATGAGGAAGTTTATACTCCATCTACGACATATTTAAATGTATCAGACGATGATATTTATATGAGTGCTGATGGTGGCTCTACAGAAATTTCCATCTCGACCGATGGAGAATGGTACATTGATGTTGATGTAACAAGTTGGGGGCATCTTACAAAATCCTCAAATTCAGTAACATTACAATTGGATGAAAACAGTTCTTCGTCATCTAGAACAGATTATTTCGTAATAAAGTCAGGTAACTACACGAAGAGAGTAAATATAACCCAAGGAGGAGATACGTCTCCTAAAGCTAATATTGAAAGTATTTGGGTAGACCATAATGTGTATCAGAATAATTATAAGGGAATGAAAATTCATGTAAAGTTTACCGTTGAGAATATGAATGGGAATACTATATATGCTTATGCGTACTTCTATTGGGGTAATAATACAACTCCATTACATGATCCAAATGGGAATAATCTTTCTTTTTATAATTATGGGAGACCAAGTTATGACAATGCTCGCTTTGACGACTTCGTGATTTTTGTTCCTTATGCAGGACTTAACATGCAACCAGGTCAAGGTTCAGTGTCTTTATCTTTTGATATTAGTATTCGTACGTCATCTGGTTCCGAACTTGATAGAAATGATAATACACAATTTACACTTTCTAACTGATGGCTAAAACATATCAAATATCGAATAATATCATATTTTGTGTAAATGAAGATGGTTCTATTACTAAATTTGCTACCATAGACGAAAATGGAATGGTTTTTCGTCTTGGAGAAAAGGTGAATTATCACAAAAATAGAAGAATTTGGTTATACAGGGGGGCTATTATGCTTTTTTAGGATTGGCAATTGCTTTCTTTTGTATGTTTCAAAATTCAGAATCAAATTATAGATATGAATATTCCCAGAAGCACAATTATGAACAAAAATACAAAAAATCCCTATCTGAAATTTCAACATTAAAAAGTGAGAAACAGAAGTTGGCTGATGCTAAACAATCAGTAGAGGAAACCCTTTCTAATCTTAAAGGGAAAATAGGTATGACCTATCCTTTAATCATTTCAGACATAGAAATAGCCAATGTTACATATGATGGAGACATAGAAACCAACTATGGGAATACAATCTATAGTAGCAATACCATGTATTTAAAACCACGCATTAAATATTATGGTATTTCGTCAGGGTACAAAAATAATAAAAGTCAAATGGTACAATCCCAATGGGACGCTAAAAACGGGAACCAGTTCTCCTTACGGGTTCTCACAGTCTGAGGATTGCTTTATTTACTCAGGAAGTGACAATACTTGTTCCTTAAATGGTTGGGGAAATAGGAATAAAGGTCATTGGACTTCAGGTACATATAGAATTGAAGTGTGGTATGAGAACACTTGTTTAAAGTCTAAAACATTTACAATATATTGATTATGCATAAATTTTATATTCGTATGGATGGCGATATCTTCGGACCATACACTGCAAAAGGAATGGTAGAACTTAATGTTATGCCAGATATCATGGTGACAGAAGATTCTATTGACACATGGCAGCCAGCGGCAAATTTCGATTTTGCTCAATTGGCAAAACAAGAAATTTTAGAAAGAATCAAATCAACTCCAACAGTCGAGAATCCTCAACAGGATTTAAGCATTGAGCAAAAGCGTGAAGAACTCAAAGAAAAATTAAAAAATCATGGAAAGTTGTGCCCTTCTAAAACGATTTTTCAAGATTCCAAATCAATTATAAACAGATTTCCTGAGAAAATCGAATATAAAGCAAACTTCAACGAGGGATTGCTTTCAATCGGAGGAAAAATTATTATTACGCCAACACAACTGATATTCCATGCTCATAATTTCAACATAGGAGATTTAAACGATCGCATATTTGAAATCTGCCATATATCAGGATATGAAAAAGGGATGTTCACATTCTTATATATATCCTTTAATAATGGAAATCGAATTAAACTTACCGTTTGGAATAAAACTGAAATTATAGAACAACTAGAAGCGCGTAGGACGGCACTCTTACAATAAAGAATTTACTCTAAAAAGTCAGAGGGATTTCGAATTATAAGCAATATGCTTATTACATACCTCTAAGAGGTGTTTTTTTCGGAAAAATCTTTTTATAGGTACCATTTAATATTTTTGCTTACAAACTGTAACAAAAAATGTAAAAGCGAAAATTTAATCACTTTTTGTAGCGAATTCAATAAATAATGATGTGATAATAAAATACCTTTTTATGAATACATTTACCAAAATATCATTTTTCTTTTTTTTCTTTTTCATGGGATTTTTGTGTGCATTTCCGCAATCATTAGATAATCAATCTCTTTATAAGAGAGCTATTGATGGTGATACAGAGGCTATGCACATCTTAGGATATAATTATAAAGAAGAAAACATTATAGACAGTGCTACATTTTGGCTTACAAAGGCGGCAGAAAAAGATTATGTATATTCTCAAAGTCTATTAGGAGAGATTCTTGAAGAACAAGAAACACCGAATTATGAACAAGCTCTTTTTTGGTACTTAAAAGCTGCAAAACAAGGATATAACTGGGCACAGTATCGAGTCGGGCATTTTTACCTACATGGACTCGGAACTGACGCTGATGACAAAAAAGCAGAGGTTTGGTTAGAAAAAGCATCAAAAACAGGATCTTGTTATGGATTGCCACAATATGAGTATGGCAAATATTATGCAAAAGGTATTAAAGCTAAAGAATGGTTGTTAAAATCCAGTGAAGAGGGATTTTCAGAAGCTCTTACAGAAATCGGCAGAAAGTATGATTCTGGATTTTTTGAACAGAACCCTGATTCTGCATATTACTATTACTATTCTGCTGCAAAAAAGAATAACGCTAATGGTATTTTTAAACTTTCGGTATGTTATTCAAATGGAGAATGCTGCAAACAGAGTTATAAGGACGCATTAGAGCTATACCAGATAGCGGAAAAATTGAATAGTACAGATTTGCTTTTATATAAAACACTCAATAATAGTTTCAGCATGAATGATGCCGTTGAATATGACTCGATAAAGTCCTGTTTTTTATATAAAGACAATGCATCGTTTTACTGGTATCGTGATGTTGCTTTCAATGATAATGCAGAAAGTAAATACCGATTATTCTCTTGTTACCAAAGCGGAATATATGGTGTTAAACAAGATGCAGACGAAGCTGCGTATTGGTTAGGTCAAGCAGCTAATAGTGATATATTGGAAGCACAGGTGGCATTGGGTCAATTATATGAGGAAGAAGGAGATTTTCAAAATGCACAATACTGGTATCAACGAGGATATAACTGCAATGGATATATGACAACAGAAACATCTGATGATGATTTTCAAGTGCTAAAGAACAAATGTAAATTAGCACTGGAAAAATATAAATGAAAAAGTTTACTCAAGTTTAGACTTTAGGTGATGACGGAAGGTGTCTGCAAAAATAAACACATAGGAAATTGCCATACATGTGAAAAAGAATTATTGGTTCTAACAAAACTAATTCACTCAAATAATGAATATGGACAGGATAAAAATTAATAATAGTCAATGGTATGAGAAGTCACCAAAACTTTTTAAAGAAGAGGTTCGATTGATGTTAACAAGATATCCACAATTCAAATTAGGTAAATTGGAGAACGGTAGTATATATTGGTATGGTCATATAAAATCATTTTTGGATGACTTGAGATATACATTGATGATTGTTTATGCTGCAAATCACCCTTTTTGGCAGATGGGTTCTTCTGTCCGTGTGTACATGATTGATCCAGACCCTTTTGACAGTTCTCCAAAACTAAGCGTCTTGCACCCAAATGAAACTCCTTACAAATTATGTTCTCAGCTACTTAGTGATATTGATGGGTTTTATTATCAAGCTACATGGGTTGATGAAAAATTTCCACAACCACATTCGGCTGTTCGTGAATTAAATTTATATCTTGCGTACTTATTTGTCCGAGAATGTGCAATAAAATCCCGTATAATCCCTCTTGATTGGGAGATACTTAAAAAAGTCTATCCTTCTTTGGAAGCAAAGGTTAATAAATTAATTTATGAAGAGATATGAAATAATGAAAGAGGATACAATCCTTGGACCATTTGATATAAATCAAATTGAGGAATTTGTCCGTGCAGGTCTTATTCTTAAAAGAGATTATGCCTATGACATTGAATATCCTAACAATTTCCGCACCATCGAGTTTTTCATGAAACAAAATGGTAAAGCACCAATTGTTGAACATAAAGGGAATGTATTCTCGCAAATTAAGGAAATTGGTCAAGAATTGATACTTCCATCTAAAACGTTTTCGAAAGAACCCTGGAGAACAGATAAAAAACTCTTTGTGTTGGCATTGGTAGGTCTTGGGTTATCTGTAATCCTCTCTTTTGCACCTTTTATGAAAGTGTTCGGGATATTTTATACAGTCGCTTTATATTTTTCTGCAATATGGGGCCTATTTTTCTTTTATTTGTTCAAGACAAGTCAAGTGAACATAAAAACAACAGCGGCAATATTCTTTGGAACACAGAGTGTGATTTTTATTGCATACAATATCTTAGGAATAGGTGCATTAAATCCATTTAAAGGATTATATGAAAATGATAATAATATAGTTGCATTAGTATCATGTATATTAGGGATTGGATGTGTGGAAGAATTGGTAAAGCTAATTCCGTTAATGCTCGTTTTACATTTCTCCAGAAGTGTATTAAAACCTCAAACTGTAGTATTCTATGGCTTGATGTCAGGTATAGCATTTGGTGTATTTGAAGGAGTAGAATATCAAATGGGACCTAATTTCCAAATGCTATTGGAAAATGGTGTTGCAGAAGCTTATGCATATTCGTATTTGTCAAATATAGCTCGACTCACAAGTTTACCATTCCTTCATGCAGTTTGGTGTGGTATAGGCTCATATTTCCTTGCATTTGCTTATCTGTATCCACGTTATCGACGTTCTTTGTACTTATTAGCAATTTTAGTTCCTGCTATAATTCATGGGCTGTATGATTACCTATGTTTTAATGTGCCAATATCATTAGCTACGATTCCTGTTGTACTTATCGGCGTCGTATTATTAATGGTATATTTAAGCATCGGACGAGATTTTCATCTTAAACTAAATGATTGAAACAATGGGAGATTTGCCGAATAAAGAGAGAGAGGCTCGTTCTCATAATAGTACATCAGACTATTACGTTAACGAGGATGGTTCTGTAACAAGAAAAACATTAGTGAATGAAGAGGTAATTAGTAAAGTTAGTAGTGCTTCAAAAACAAAAAAACATATTCCAACAAACAAGAAAAGTAATTTAAAAAATTGTCATTCAAGTTCTAAATCTCAATCGAAACTTTATCAAATTTTGCTTATAGGTACAATACTACATGTATTTTTCACTATAGTAGTTTTAGTTCTCATAGTTATAAACACAACTGATACTTTTAGTGGGTATTGTGAAGGGACCGTCGGATTGTTTTTTCTCTCATTATTGATATATTTTATTATAACAAGACCAATTCTTAATAAGATAGTTGATTTGTTTCTATAGATTAAAAAAATATCCTTTATCGTGATAGATTTATTTTATCATATAACTCTAAAAGGATATAAACAAAAAAAGTAAATATGGAAAATTTTACAATTGATACAACATTATATCCTATAGCAGATAATCCTTCAATTTTGCTATCAGAAAGTTATCCAACTTTTGCCCCAATGAATGAAATGCAAAGATTGGATTTTTGGGATTTCGGATTCGAAGAGTGGAAACCTTATGCCCCAATGATTCCTGATTTCCCAAATTCTTATACGGGAAACGAATTTGAACTTGGAGAAGATTGGGGCTCTCCTGTTGGGGGAATGTCATATACTCCTCAACCTGTATCTATGACGGATGTGAATGGTGGATGTACCGATATGTTCGGACAACCTATTACAGATCCATTCAATGTCGATATTATGTCTGGTTTGCCTTGTAGTTCTTTCGATCACGGAATGGCAGATGCTATGCATGAAATGCGAGTTGAAAAATTAGAGAATAGTCATGAGATAGAGAGCCAACGAGATATAGCCGTCAAGCATTATCAAGAAGCCAAGCAAACTGGGGATGTTGATGAAATGCTTAAATGGGAAACCATTGCAAATAAAGAGCAAGGAAATCTATACGATTTGTGGGGAACACCAACTTATGGACTTGACCCTAAAGCACCTGGCATTGAATAGTTTAACTCCAACAATGAGGAATATAAAAAACTTGCGAACAAAAAATTAGATGTTTGCAAGTTTTTTATATAATAGAATTATTGCAAATTTCAATTTAAATAGTAGCAATATTGCGTATGCTTACAGCACAGTTTTGGCTTATCGTTATAGGTTTTGTTCAGATGATTGGTTGCAGTTGGATTTTCTGCATGTTTCAAAAAAGGGCTTACAAACGGGAAATCCGAAGCAGACATTCTTATGTCTTGTTGGCTAAGTTGCTAGCTGAAGAAGAAAAACTTAGGTGCAACATCAGTAAATGCAATGAGAATGGTACTGGAGAAGTGTATCTTGGCTTACCGGAAGGGATAGTAAAGGTGTTTTCTCTTGGAAATGATAGATTTGCTATTTCTCTTGTTGGAGCTGTTATTATAAATGACTTGCATGTAGACATGGCTCGTGAGATTTGTAAGGATTTGAACACTACGGAGAGTAGAGTAAGGTATAGCGTTGGCTTTGAACCGGCTTTTTCCCAAACAGGAATTTCTATTACTTGTGACTTAGAGGAAGATGGCGACGATGAAACTACCGAATACGATATTCTTAGTTATGCCAAGACATATTTAGAGCCAAAGCAACAAGAACTACAAACAATATGGACTCAGAAAATGGAAGAAATGCAATAATACAAAAATATAAAAGACATGAATACAAATAAATATTTCAAGTTAGGCTTAATCACAATGTTTTTAGCCTTTTTCGGACAGTTGTCCTTCGCCCAAGAAGTGATAGTGGCTGACACTATTGATGCAGAAGAAGCATTTGGCAAAAAGCCCATCACCCAAGTACCATTGGAACAATGCGAACAGATAGACACCTGTAGCATTGCCAAGTTTGCCGTTGTTTCAAAAGGTGGCAAACAGGGTATCTATGACTTGGAGAAGCATGAGAATGTAACGGAGATAGATTTAGATGTTGCAGGTTTCTCACGTCGTTATGTGTCAGAAGATGGCATTGAGGTATTCTACTTCTATGTAGAAAAAGGGATTGAGCGTGGCACCATTGGCGTGGTTGGAGAAAACAATCAAACTGTTGGTGTATGGATGGACAATCCTGAATATGTAGCAAAACTTGATGAATGCACGACAATAGATAGCGTGATGACTCAAAAATGCCAAGATGTTTTGTCTGAGGGGTTGAAAATGTTGAATGGAACATACGGACAGATTGCTGTTATAGATGCACAAACAGGAAGACTGAAATCATGGGTTGCATTGGAGAAAGATAGAGATGATTATTCAGAGGGCAAGCTATTGAAACAAGCATGTAGTCCTCGCATTTTGACACTTGTAGGCATTACTCCTATGTTGGCAGATATCAATGGTTCACTCAATGACAAGATGGATTTGTGCGGTGGCATATATAATATAGGTGACAGCATCAGCATTCGTGACCATAACTGGCGGTCTGGCGGTTATGGTGTAATGACTTGTCGTCAAGCATTGACACATAAATCTAACGTGGCTATGTTCAAGATACTCTTGGTAAATCGTGGCGACAATGCTTTTGGTATATGGAAGAAAATGACAAGTGACGAAAAGCAAACAAACGCCATGGAATTGGCTACGCTCTTTAATGGTGCCTATCAGAAGAATACTCTGACATTCCCGACTTTGCAAGGGGACTCAGTTACAGAGGAAACTTACAATAATATTACACCTTTAGGACGTAAATATTTGCAAGAGGTATTGATTGGTCTGAACAAAGGGAAAGGCATACAAGCATCTTATGCCCCCAAGAAAGTGGATATAGCAGGAGTATATGGCAACTATCAAGGCAAAGAACTTGAAAACGGTGAACATGAATTGGCAGAAATGTCCTTTGTCGGAGTTTTCCCACGCAAGAAACCTCGCTATGCCTTGGCTGTAATCATCAATAGACCGAATGAACAAACTCATGGTCCAAAGGATTTAGCCAATGGCATCGTGAATAATCTTGTGGAATGGTTGTCTAAACATTAACACTTGGAATTTATGGAAGAGGTTATCTACAAACATGAAACGAATGGTGAGTTCACTGGAATCTATGCGCAAATAGAAGATGGCAAACTCACCATTACCGAGCAAGATATGGGTGAATTTGAGAAAGAATATTCAAGAGACGGCGAGGTTGAGTCTTTCGTATTCTTTGATGTGGCAAATACCAATCGTCTGATGAGGTCTTTGCACGCATCTGACGACTATAGTCTTATCGAATCATTAAAAAAGAAGTTCAAAAAACATGGGAGTTGCATGAAAAGCGAGATCTGCTATTATTGCGATGAACATGACATCAAGTATCAAACACAAGTATATTATTGATAGAACAATATGACACAGCAAGCCAAGATTCCCATATTATTGAATATATAATATTGTCGGAAATATTACATTACTGATAGATTAGATGTTACATTTGCCTCTATACTATCATAAACTAAAAATAATCGTAATATGGAGATAAGATATGCAACAATAAGCAAGACTGGTAGAAGGCATAATAACGAGGATGCTTACAAGATCATTGATATGCCACAAAACAACAGGTTTATGGGAATAGTCTGTGATGGAATGGGTGGTCATTCCTTTGGAGAGACTGCCAGTGAAACGGTATGTAGTACTATATCTGACTTTTGGAAGAAGCATATCAGTACGCCCGATTGTGACTCAAAGGTAAAACTCGCTTGCAAGAAAGCAAGTTGTGCCATTGACCAAAAGGCATTTGAGTTTCATCATGCAGAGATGGGTACGACTATGATTATGGTAAGTATTGAAAACGATGTGGCAACCATTGCGCATATTGGTGATAGTCGTTGTTATGTACAAAGACCTGGTGAAGGATTACTTTATCAGACAAAAGATCATATCCGGCTTGATTTTGGATGGGAGATTGTTGCCAAGTGCTTCTTCTCTTACCATCCCGAAGTGGCTGTGCCAGACATTCGACAAACTAAGCTACAGACTGGTGACAGAGTTTTACTTTGTTCGGACGGACTGTACAAAAGCATGGCTCCTGACATTTTGCAAGCAAGGATGATGGATGACAAATCCTTGGAAGAGATTCTTGACGTTTATGATTTCCTTTGTGAGAAACAAGGAGATGACAATTATACGGCAATATTGATTGAATGTTTCTGAATTTAGGGAAAAGAATTATGAAGACTCGTTATACATTGTTTGTATTGGGCGTTGCACTGTTATTGATAGCTTCTTGTAATAGAGAAGATATAAGCATAACCTATTTCAAACAACTGCAAAGTACTTCTGACAATACCAACAAGGAAGACTCCTTGATGATGCCTTGTGGATTTATAGAATATGACTCCGTTCGATTCTCGGATGGTTCATATGCTGTACATCGTTTGCAATATGCACCGCAGAACAATCTGACGGAGTTCTTTGATAACAAGGGACGAACGATTGCTACGATAGCAAGGGCATCGGAATGTTATGCACAAACTCTTGTGTATGATTACGATAATGAAGGACGGTTGTCTCATCTCCTCCAATATAAAAGTAAAATATTTGAAGGCTTGGATTCAGACAGCGCAAGTTATGGAAGGAATAAAGATGGGTATCTTGGCTTTCGGCAAATGATAGCAGATATGGTTTATGAACATCCTGACACTGCAAAATACCAACAGACGAACATTGAATATGATAAAGATGGCGATGCTGTAAAAGCCTATATGGTATATGGCAGTGATAGCATTGTTGCGCCAAGCGGATATAAGTTGACCATAGCGGTAAAGCCTTGCCTGAGTTTTTGGCAAAGCGACTTGCATGGTGGCTTTTATATCTTCCATGTGACAATGGAACCTAAAAGAAAGGATTTGCAAAATTATAAGGTTTGCCGATTTGCAGATTATCTGCCCTCAATGGATTCGGAATATCGAAATGGGCGCATTGTCAAAACAGTATGGCACCATGATCCATGTATAGAGTCAGATGATAAAGACCTTGTCTTCATTCCAATAATAACTGATGACTTGAATGTATATTCCGTTACGTGGGAGGATGGCAGCAAGCATCAACGTGTATATAAAGACGGGCTGTTGGCATATAAGCAGGAAATCAGCAAGTATGGCACAGTCTTGAGAAAGGAAACATATTTTTTTCCGTCTAACAGCAAAGTAAAGGTTACATATGAGTCCATTGATTATAAAACCAAAGCATTGAAGACGCAGTCAACTTCAGTCATGGAAGTTCTTGACATGGAAAAGTTTCATGAGGACATGAATGTAATCAGTGGAAATTACAGATGGGAAAATTATTACAATAAATAAAAACTTACGGTTATGGACAAGAATAAGTTAAAGGATGCCTATGATATAGGTGAAAATATGGCAGTGCTTAGCGGTGAAGGAAGAAGTTACACCATCATCAATAAGGAAACAGGTAAAACAAGGCAACTTGTAAGTGAAGACGGAACTCTTCTTGTGGCAGGCAACGAGATTGACTTTGATGCAATAAATAATGGATGTCCTGATTTCAATGGATGTAAATCTGTTCGATATCGGTTCGGCAGATATGACAATTTCAGAAATGGTGTTTGTGCCATCTGCTGGACAATATATCCCGATGGACGCTACTTTGCTGATGAGGATGGTTTCGGAATGGAAGATAATGACGAAGAGAATGCTTATTGCATTATCAATAAGGACTTGGAAATCATCGTGCCTTTTCAACCAATGGACGATGTAAAGGAAATGTTGAAAAAATACGAGAAGTAAGTATGTTAGTTGTACATCCAAAAGACAGAACGACTTCTGTACTCTCTACACTATATGAGGGTATGGATGCAAATGTGGTTAGTGGCAAATGTTCCAACAAAGAAATGGAACATTTGCTGCATCATGTTTCTACACAAGAACGAATCATGCTACTTGGACATGGCTCAGACAAAGGGCTGTTCTATCGAGAGGATGACACTAAGGATGAATTTGACAAAATCATTGTTGGACACCCACACAGTTTCCATTTGCGCAAGCATGGTGGTAATCTGATTGGTATATGGTGTCATGCTGATAAGTTTGCAAGAGCAGAAGGTCTGCATGGGCTGTTCTCTGGCATGATAATATCTGAGGAGCAAGAAGCGGTGGAATATGGTGTCATGGCTACACAACAGGAGATTCTAAAGTCCAATACCATCATGTTTGGACACTTACGTTGGCTACTTGACGAGGATATCCCTCTATGCGAAATACCACAGCGTATCAAAAACATGGATGCTGAAAGAACTTCACTATCTGTATTTAACTATAACAATTTCCATTACATATAATCAAAAAGGTTATGCAAGTAATTAAACTTAATGGTGATCATTTGACATTCAAAGGCAGGGTTTATGGCTCTGTTGGCATAGAATATCGTATAGAGTATGATAAAACTGCTTTTCAAGTGGAATATAACCACGAGTATGTATTATCCAAAGAAGACAGGGAAATGAACGAAGGGGCAGACGAATCTTTTGTGACATACGTACTTACTCCTTTAAAGAGAGGTATATTTGAGATTTATGAAATAGAAGGATTTCGTGGTCAAGAAACCGCAAGAAACAAGCATACGGTAGTAATCATATAAACCTAACTACAACTAAGAAAAAATGAGCATATCAAGACAAGATAAAATACGCGGTTCACTCCTTGGTGGAGCCATCGGTGATGCACTCGGCTATCCTGTTGAATTCATGTCATATTCGCAGATAAAATCAAAGTATGGGGAGGAAGGCATAACACGGTTTGAGTTGGATAAGAATGGAGTGGCTGAGATTTCTGATGACACGCAGATGACTTTGTTTACTGCCAATGGCTTGCTATTTGGTTTTACGAGAGCAGAGTTGGACGCGGCTTTAGCAAATCCCGAAGATTATATTCGAGACTCTTATATTGAATGGTGGCAAATTCAAACGAACAATGTTGACTATACACAATGGCATTATAATTGGATAAGAGACATAAAGGAGCTACGTGCCCAACGTGCTCCAGGAAACACTTGCATGCAAGCATTGCAGGAAATATCAAGACAAAACGAAGTGAACAATCAAAGCAAGGGGTGTGGGGGCATCATGCGTATCGCCCCAATTCCATTGTTTCACAATGCCTTGAATAATTGCAAGAATGACTTTGTTATACAAGAAAACAGTTCTGTAGAATTATCAGGTGAAGTTGCAAAAATAACCCATAAGCATCCTTTAGGTTGGTTGCCAGCGGCTCTTCTTGCATACATCATCGATAAAGTGATAGAATTGTCGACCATAACTCCTTATCAATTTGCCAAAATCATCAACGACGGCATCAAATGTTTAGAGCATTTATATCCAGATCAGCTATATCATATCCATAAACTTCAATATTTGCTGGAAAAAGCAGGACGTAGAGCAGTATCAACTCTTTCTGATGAAGAAGCAATCCGTCAGATAGGAGAAGGATGGGTTGCAGAAGAAACTTTGGCTATAGCAGTCTTTTGTATCATGAGATATCCGAATGATTTTGAACGTGCTATCATCGCATCTGTAAATCATTCAGGCGACAGCGACTCTACGGGATCTGTTACAGGCAACATCATAGGTGCCCTTCTTGGAGATTCAGCCATTCCTTCTTACTATAAGGAACATTTAGAGTTGAAATGGTTGGTGGAAGAACTTGCTGATGACATTGCTATAGGAATGCTGGTACATACTCATGATATTACAAAGGACACACCCGAAAAACAGAATTGGCTTTATAAGTATGTTTATAGTCCTTTTTTAGATGTTGTACCAATAAAAAACTCATATTTGGTTGACAGGGAACTTGGCATATATGCTGGTGAATACCCTGGAGATAAAGATGATTTTGAATGCAAACTAAAAATTGGCAGCTTTGACAATCATCCTTGTGAATTCAATTATTTTTATGATTTAACGGAGAAAGGTGAACTGCGACCATACAGGCAATATCTTGGGGCTGAGCAGGAGTATCATAAATTTTCCATTTCCGACTGTGGAACACCTAATGAAACTGCAAGTGTTGCTCGGCTATTGAATGAAATAATTACCAGAAGTCAGCGAAACCATCAAAGTATAATACATGGTCATGAAAAAACCTACATTCACTGTTGGGGCGGCGTTGGGCGTACAGGTACCATCATTGCTTGTTACTATGCCTACCGGCTGAAAGGACAAGGTCATACGGCTGATGAGATCTATCAAAAAGCGATGGACATGTTGTCTGAAAGCTTCTCCCGTTGTCCAAAATCCAAGTATAGGATTTCTCCTGAGAACCAACAGCAAAGAGACTTCATCAAGATGTTTATAGCTAATGAATGCATGTAAAATAAGTTTCAAAAATTGTATTCTTGCCATTTGGAACCAATTGACAAGAAAGGGTGTATGGCGAAACATTTTTGTCACACACAATGCCTTTGGAATATTCAGCGAGTATAGCCATATTTCTCGTCGTAGCGGAAAACCCAAGATTCCTTATCCGAATAAGAAGGTGGCATTAAGAGCTGCTGAGGCTATGGGTAAGAAGCATGGTGTGCATTTCTCTATATACAAATGTGCTTGGTGTGACGGATGGCATATAGGAAAGAATACACAGAATAAAATAAAAAGGAACAACGCATGAAAGATAAATTTACGCCAAACTATATAGAGTCTCTTGAAGAAAATGAGGTCTTTGTTTTTGGCAGCAATTTGGATGGATATCACATCGGAGCTGCAGCAAGGATTGCCAAAGAGCGTTTTGGAGCAGTATGGGGGCAAGTTTTTCTCAATCATCCGATATTAGGTGAGAGATTAAGAGCTGTAACGAAGGCTTTGTTGACGCATACTGATATGGATGTGGTAGATATTTTGGGGGAAGTTGATGCATCATCAATTAATAGGTAAAGTAAAGAACTACCGAATAAAGGAAATCGTATCCCTCAGCTCAATTTGATATAAAATCGAATGGGCTGAGGGAATTTTATATACTTTGATGATAGGAAAGGTTACTTGTTTTACTCTATACACATAAACAAATAAAGTTTGTAACACAAAAAAATATCAGATAATATGGAAGAGCTAAAAGACAAGACAGCAATGCAGAAGACTCAAATCTTCAATGTGATAATCCTTGACCGTAGTGGTTCTATGCAGAGAATACGTCAAGCAGCGGTGGATGGATTCAACGAAACCTTGGTTGGAATCAAGAAAGCGCAAGAGAAATTTGCCGACACACAGGAGCATTTCGTTTCACTAGTTACTTTTTGTAGCTGTGAGACATGTAATGTTTTTGACAAAGTACCTGTGGGTAAAGCACATCCGTTGAGCATGAACGACTATGAACCATGTTGTTCAACTCCTTTATACGATGCTATGGGATTCACCCTTACTGCGATGCATAAACAGATCAAAGACATTGAGGATGTTGCGGTTGTTGTTACTATCATTACTGACGGTTATGAGAATGCGTCCAAAGAATATAATGGTAGTAGCATCAAGACACTTGTGGAAACACTTCGCAAAGAAGGCTGGACATTCACTTACATGGGAGCAAATCAAGACTCAATGGAAGTCGCCATGTCGATGTCTATCCGCAATGCTCGTAATTTTGATTATAGTTCAGAAGGAACACGTGCTTCCATGCGCAAAGACACCACGACCCGTATGAATTTCTTTTCTCGTCTTTCTCAAATGAAGAATGAGGCTGCTTTTTGTGCAGAACCGATGTCAAAGGAAGAACGTCTTGGTTGCTATGGTAGATTGGCAGATGAAGCCTTTGATGAGGAGGAAAATAAATAGAAGCTTAAAATAAGAGGCATATGAAAAGAGCAATTATTTTATTTTGGAAAGGGTTGACAGGTATTATTTCTGCAACAGCAGAATGGTTCACCGTGATACTTGGAATGAAGGATGAATCTAAGTATGGCAAGTTTATTCGACGTGTTGTTGGAGGCTGTTTTGCGTTTATCATGTTTGTGTTTGCATGTGCTGGAGGTAATGCGTTATACGAGTTTGTTTACAAGAAAGTGAATGCTGCGAAATATTTGGATGACTCCTACTATGACCCGCAGTACCTGTCAAGAAATGCAACTTATTATAGCCGTGCCTATGAAACGGATGGATATGTGGAGACTCGTGATGGCAAGAAGACTGTCAAGGGCATACATTGGATTTCAAAACCTTTGGGGGACGACTCGCTTGTCTGTTATAGTAACGGCGATGCTCGTGGCTACTTCAATATGCTGACGGGTGAAATAGCTATCAAGCCTCAGTACAAGCACGCATGGGTATTCTCTGATGGTTTGGCTTCCGTAGATGACAATGGAATGATAAAATTCATCAATGCCAAAGGAAATGTTGTTATAGACTTGAATATTCCATACATCACTGGTGCAGAAGGATATGTATTCCACAATGGGCATTGCGTAATGCACGGCAACAAGCGAGACAAATATGGTCTGATTGACAAGAAAGGAAAGTGGATGCTAAAGGCTGAATATGATGCGATATATCCAAAGGATTCTTTCTTCATTGTCAGCAAAGGTGGAATGCAACGTGTTCTTTCTGAGAATTTGAAAGTAGTATTGCCACCAATGGAAGCAGACCTTTGGGTGTCTGATGGCTGTATCACAGCAACGATGAAAGACCATACGCTTCGCAAATATAATTTACAGGGACAATTGATAGCTGATTTCCTCATTAGCAATGTAGAAGGAATGATGTACGATACCGACGAGATAAGATACACCACAGCTAAGAACTACGATGATGATGGCAAACTGACAGGTGAAATAGTGGAAGCGGAACCAACGCCTTATCAAAAGACAGCGAGTTGCAAAAAGTATGAGGCGGAAGTTGGTTGGTATGGCTTGATGACGCCAAATGGCAAAGTCATAACACCTCCAAGATACAGTGACATTACAGCTATTGGCTACGACTTGTATCTCTGCAAGACCGATGATGTCAGAGGTGAAGTACTAAATGGAAAAGGTGTAAGAATTAGATAAGCCTTTTCTTTGGTTCATGGAGAACAACTGGTTGCCATAAGACTTCTCCATGAATTGTAAAAGGATGGTAGGATTAAAACTCTTGCCATCCTTTTTTATGTTCATACCAAAATGGAACAAGCGGTGCATATAGCTATGATGGAACCATACAACATATCGGAAGATTGGAACATGGGGAGCCCGACTTCGGAGAGGCTACCAACCTGGCAGGGCAAGGTCGGGAGGGAGTAACCCGAACGGTTTTGAGTAACTCAAAACATACCTTGCTATGTCTTTGAGGAC
>OLOS01000866.1_pt1 | contig 28395 bp, 22 predicted proteins | sample 1672631 | NCBI WGS metagenome assembly OLOS01 (sample SAMEA3136707, study PRJEB25190) | human gut metagenome | biome: human gut; feature: human-associated habitat; material: faeces | place: Austria | collected 2013 | reverse complement strand
TTCGGTTGCGGCGGCACCCGGGGTGTGCGCTGCAAAATCTGCCTTGCTGGTGCAGCCTGCCGTTTTGCAGGTGTGGGCGTGCCCGTCGGCGCCTACATAGCCCCAAACGGTGGTATCCCAATCATGCGCACCGTAGCTGCCGTAGGGCTCGTGGCAGTCCTTACAAACTGCTTTTTTCTGGCAAGTGGCGGTGCCGCCGTAGCAGCTCGCTGTTTCGGTATGCGCTGCGTTAAATAAACAGGTGCGGGTGTGGGTGTTATTATTGTTGTTCTGGGTCCACTCGCCCCAAGTGTGGCCGTTTTGAACCGTTACGGCAAGCGTGGTGCTGTTGCCGGCCTCATCGGTTGCAACTACGATCTGTTCACCCGCTGCCGGCTCAAGAATCAGCTTGCCGTTTGTTAAGGCTGCTTTCTTGCCGTTTACCGTCACGGCAGCAAGGTAATTGTCGGTAACGGTCAGCGTAACGGCGGCACAGTAGGTCCTGCCGCTTTCTGCACCGTTTATCACCGGGGCAGTTGCGTCCAGCACAATACCGTCCGAACGAAAATAGTCTACATTGCCTGCGTTATCGGTAAGCTTTACATAAACAATCAGTTTTTCGTCCGGCTCAAGGCCAACGGGGGTTTTATACTCGGTAAAGGTCTTATCTGCAAGCTGCTCCTTGCTCAAATCGCTGGCAGTTAAAAGGTACTCTATTGTTTTCACACCGCTGCCGTTGTCGCTTGCGGTAACCGTTACCTCTTGTTTCTTACTGTAAAACAGGTTAAAGCTAATAGTGTTTACAAACCTTTGCCACCAATTAAGTTCGTCAATTCGAATTTCGCCGATAGGCGCGGTTTTATCAATCTTGTAGGTTTCGGTAATTTCCTCAGAAATAATACCGCTTTGCTTATTTCTTACATAAAAGCGCAGCGTGCCGTTATTATTTTCCTGCGACGCGGTTAAAGCATTAACCCACTCGCCCTCGGCCGTATTGGTGTAGGAAAGCAGCCAGCCATTTTCTGCCGTAACGGTAAAGTTGGTGTTCAGCCAATTATTCGCGTTGACTTTGTATTCGCTTTTATTAGAAACATACGGGTTAATACTTGCCGTAATGCCGTTAGGCTGAATTAAGATGTAGTTGCCGCTATCGGCGCCGCTAAGCAAAAACTCGGTAAAGCAAACGGCAATATTCTTGCCCGTTGCCGCGCCGGTAAAGCTTGGCGTGCCGTTTGCAAGGGCCACCTCGTCGCCATTTGCTGCGCCGCAAAGCGTTGGGGTGCCGCTAAGGGTTGCCTTGTTGGTGCCGTCATAAAATTTATCGGCAACCGCAAGGTTTTCAATCGTCAGCTCTTTTTTCTCTACCTTTGCCGTTAAGCCGGCCGGTTGAATTAGCGTATAGTTCCCGGCGGCACTACCCGAAAGCGCATAGCTGCCGGTAAGGGTAACGGGTTTATTGGCACCAACATTCTTATTGTTAAAGAGCGCCGTTACACCGCTTGTAACCAGCACAACCTCGTCGTTTTCAACCACGCCGCTTGGGTCCAGCTCAGCCTTTACGGTTGCGTTGGCAGTGCCGTCGTAGATCTTATTCTGCGCGATGGCCTTCACCGTTAATGCCTTGGGGGTAATGCTCGCCTTGCCCTGCAGCGTTTGGGGTGCGGTGTAGTTCTTTGCCGACTCGCCCGTAATGCTTAAATTTGCGGTAACGGCAATATTGGTACCAACATTGGCGCTTGCAAATTCTTCGTTTTGCAGGCCAAGGGTTATCTTATCGTCTTCAACCTTGCCAACCACATCTTTTATTTTTACAGCCGCGTTGGCGGTGCCGTCGTACACCTTGTCTTTTACCTCTAAGGTAACGGTCAACTTTGCCTTTTCAATGGTAAAGCTCCAGGTCGCGCTGGCCATCTCCTCGTTATTTTTTGTTGCCGTTACGATTAGTTTATAGTCGCCCGCGTTGGCAGGGCCGGTAGAGCCGGCAAGGCCGGTTAGGGTGTTGTAGGTTCCGTTTTCCAGCTTTTCCTGCCAGGTGTAGGTGTAGGCTGCGTCGTCAACAACAGCGCCGCCAATTTTTAAACCCGCGTTCGCAAACACAACGGCGTTTGCGTCATAGGTCTTTTTGCCGTCGGCCATTTCGTCGCCGTTTTTCTGAACAAGCAATTTGCCAAGAATAGCAGCGTCGCGAACAAGCTTTAAGCCGCCGTTGTCGTCCGGTTTTAGTAAACAGTCGGTCTCATCACTGAAAAAGCCGGTGGTGCTGGTTGTGCCGGTTACAACCGTGTTGCCAAGCGTGCCCGAAACACCAACGCTGGCGCCGTTTTCCATGCCGGCCGTACCAACCGTAATGGCCTTGCCGACGGGTAGGTAAATATTTTCGGCCTTGCCGCCGGTAATGCTGCCGTCCTTGGTTTTTTGGCCGCCTTTATTGTTGCCGGTTACCGTTGGCGTGCCGTACATTTTGATTGTGCCGTTCGAGCTATTATAAATACCGCCGCCATAGGAGGAGGCACCTGCAGCTCTATTTCCGGTAATGCTGCCGCCGGTCATGGTGAAGGTACGGCTATTATTTATACCGCCGCCGCCAAACCGGGCGGAATTATTGGAAATGGTACCACCGTACATATTAAATGTGCGGCCGTTATACACCCCTCCGCCGTAGCTGTAAGCGGTATTGCCGGAAATGGTACCGCCATATAGATTAAACGTGCCGAAACCGCTGTTGTACACGCCGCCGCCGTAGCTGTTGGTAGCGCTGTTTCCGGTAATGCTGCCGCCGTACATATTAAACTTGCCGCCATCGGTATTTAACACACCGCCGCCCTCTGCGCCGGTAACATTGCCGGTAATGCTGCCACCGTATAAATTAAATGTGCTCTCTTTGTTATATACGCCGCTGCCGTCGGTGTTGCCGGTAATACAGCCGTTCCAAAAGTTCAGCGTAGCGCCGGCGTAGATTTCAATACCGCTGCCGCCCTTACCCTCTTTGTGGGTAATTTTGCCGGCTGTTTCCTGGCAGTCGGTAATCGTCAGGCACTTATCATAGTTCACCCCAACGGTTGCTTTGTTGGTGCCCCCAATAATCGATTTACCGTTAAGGCAGAGGTTGACATTATAAAGGCATACCCACATATCGTCCAGTACTACATCTTTTTTTAAATAATAGCTGCCGTCGCTCTTAATCTCGCTTAAATCGTTTATGCCTTTAAAGGTAAGCACATTGCCGTGTTCGGCGTTGGTGCAATTGCTCTCAACGCAAATGCGGTGGTCATTATGCACCGAAAGCTTTAAGCCGCCGTTACCGTCGGCTACCAGGTCGTACCCTGCGTTATCAAGGAAAAAGCCGGTGGTGCTGGTTGTGCCGGTTACAACGGTTTTGCCAACCGTGCCTGTAAGGCCAACGCTGGCGCCGGTCTGCAATCCGACGCCCACAACCGTAACCTTTTTGCCGTCGCTGCGCAAATAAACGTTGTTTTCTACGCCGTCCACGGTGTTATTGGCAATAACCGGTGTGCCGGAAAGGTTAAGTGTACCAATGTTATACACGCCACCGCTACTGCCTTTTCCGCTGTTTTTCGTAATGCTGCCGCCGGTCATATTAAAGGTGCCCCTGTTGAACACGCCACCGCAGCTTTTACCAACATTCCCCGTAACGCTGCCGCCGGTCATATTAAAGGTGCCGTCGTTGATCACGCCGCCGCCCTCTCTGATATTGGTGTTATTTTTAATGCTGCCGCCGTATAGATTAAAGGTGCCGTGAGTGTACACACCAACGCCGGAATCGTTGCCGGAAATAGAGCCGTTCCAAAGGGTGAGCGTACCCATGTTATAGATGGTGGAACCGTCGTTGTTGTTGGTGCGGGTGATCTTGCCGGCATATTTTTGGCAATCGGTAATGGTAAGATTAACGCTCTCGTTCATGATGAAAATGAGCGTGTTATGAATCGAATCGTTCCCCGTCCGGGTAACGGTCTTTCCGTTCAGACAAAGGTTGATGTTGGCTGTGTCAGAGGTAACAAGCCATCTATCGTCAAGCGTCACATTTTTTGTTAGGTAGTAGTTTCCGCTCGTTTTAATATCGTACAGGTGTGAAACGCCGATCCATTCGGTTGTTTCATCATGCCCGGTACCGCCGGCGCAATCGCTCTTGCCGCAAACACAGTGCGTGTGGGTAGTAGTCTCCGCGGCAAAGGTGTTGGCGGGCACAAGCCCCAACACCATTACAAGGCACAACAAAATGCTAAGCAGTCGCTTTTTCATCTTTTTCCTCCGTTCCGCTGTTTTACAGCAGCTTAAAATAAAATTATATTTTCCAAATATCTTGCCGAGAATCCATTTTCATTCTGTTATGTAAAAATAATTATTATATTGCCTATCATCCTATTCCTTTATTTGCCAAAAAGCAGAATTATAAATAGGTTTCTCATCTGTTTTGCACTGCCGCCGGTTTGGCCGTTTCCCCTACCACAGCGGTTTTTCAAACAATACAATGATCGTGTATTATTATACATTAAAAAGGAAACAAAAAAACGCCTTTTTCGCGAAATGTTGCTTTTTCGGCGCGAAATGCGGCAGGGGGTCATGCGCCTTATTTATTACTTTACAACGGCCGGCGCCAAAAACAGCAAAACGGGTGGTAGCTCCGTCAAGCGCAAAAAACATACACTTAAACAACAACATTGCGTTTAAAAGTCCGTGCGGCACATGGTAAAGCGCGCCTATCGGACGGCTCATTCCGTGAACAACGGTTACGGAGGAATTGTTAATAGCGATACCTGCTTCAAGCGCGGCGATTGCCGTTTCATTTCGCGCCGTCAAATCGTTTCCGTTTGCATACGCAACAGGAAGGTATTTAAATAACCGTTTTACGGCAGATATACAAACACTGTCGGTAAGCGGCTGAGCGCGGCGGGAGGTATACGCCTCTATGGCGTGAGTAAGCGCGTCAAGTCCGGTTGACGCTGTTACAGACTTCGGAGCAGAAATGCCGAAGCTGCCGTCTACCACCGCAACATCAGGCACTAAGACCGCTCCCTTTAGAAGCATTTTTATGTTTTTTTGGTGTCGGTTATAACGGTAAACTGCGTAGCCTCCGAGCCTGTTCCGGCGGTTGTGGGTATTGCTACCATTTTGGGCAATTTAATATCAATTACCTCACCGTAATAATCGCATATTTCCTTTTCACCCGAAACATTTACGGCAATGGCTTTCATAGAGTCAATAGGACTGCCGCCGCCTATCGCAATAAGAAAATCACAGTCTTCATCCTTATATTTCTTTGCGCCCGCCGTTATCGTATTCCATACCGATGTTTTTAAGCATTATTTCAGTTGAATTTCCGTTCATCTTTATCGCTCCATTTCTTTTATAATATAAAAAAGCAGACAATTGCACCTTTATATTATCAGGCGCCATTGTCTGTTTCAAATTTGCTTTTTTGATTTGACAATATTATAAAACATTTTAGTGCAAACTGTCAACTATACAATTTGCACATTGTGCATATCGAACACTTTAATGCAAATTTTTTATATTGTTTTTGAATTAAATGAATATGGTTTTTTAAGCATTGAGGCTTTACAGTATGCTGCCGCACAATATTTTGCCAAGCCCTATGTGCAGCAGCACACGGCTTTTTACACACTAAAAAACAAAGATTTATAAAAATAAGAGCTCTATCTTATTTTACAATTTTAACCAATGAGGTTTACAGGATTTTTCTACAGGCTTAAAGCCATATCTAAAATTTTGAATGAGGAAGGCATTAAATCGCCGGGATATTATCAGAAAAAACTGCTCGGTAAAAATCTCGGATATAACAAATCCGAAATCGCTCACAGATTTTTATGGGAAAATACAGGCGTAAAAAGAATATTGCAAAATGAGTTTTATATCGGAAATCTCATCTGCCACAAGTCCTATACAAGCAAAATAAATCATATAAAGGAACGCAAAAAGCAAATGAAGAAAAGCGTAGAACTGCTTAACGGTATTATAGCCGACGGTGCGATAAGCAATACGCATCTCAGGATGTTGGTGGATGAGATTGTTATATACGAAAAGAACGGAAAGCTGGATATTCAAATAACGCTTAACGGAGAATTCCGCACGCATATCGACCATTACGATGAAAGCGGAGATATAACCGACCGGCACGCCGAAATATGGTATTTCCCTGAATGGAGGGTAAAAGAGTAGAAGCGAGGTTAAAAACCTCGCTTCTACAATAATAAAATAAACATAAATAATAAAATAAACATAAACAATTTATCATCATAATAAAATATGGCGTATAACTACCACATTCATATTATATGCCAATTGATGAAGAATGTCAAGTGTTTTTTGAATTTTTTAATAGAGTTGGTCTTACATCCTTTTTTTACGGCTTAAGCCAACTGCTGTCCGGGCGGGCTATCAATCTTGCATTATTATAAGCCATGTCCAATGTCAAACAAGTATGACCTAAATATTGATTGCCAAAATCATTTTTGCTGACAACTAGTGCTAAATCCGGCTTGTTTTCATTTATCAGACAAATAGGCACTAGAAGTTGGATCTTCCCCTTATAATATTGAGGAACAGCCGTTTTGTAGTTTGCATCTATCATTAATCTTGCCCTCTTAATTGCACCATCAAATAACATGGATTTATTTGGGGTTTCTCTTATTGATTCTGGAATTCTTAAGAAATTTTCCGGATCATTAAATATATGTTGATATTGCGGCACTATATCACAGTTAGTATCAAAAACCAAATCGGATGGGTTTGAAAAATAATTTGCCCTTTTAGGTAAATCCTTAACCCCAAACATCGCAAGCTGATACTCAGTATAAAAGCCGTCAAAAAACCACTTTTGTTTATCAGGTATTTTATTCTCTAAAAAGTACGCAAATATAGGTTCATAAAAACTAGTGAAAAGTCCAGTATTAAAAACTGCATAATGATCCGAACATATAATCTTGTCCTCATCAACTATTTTCCTAAAGGTATGTTCAATATAATTTTTAAGTATCACATTATCATTATTTGCCCCAAAACTCCATTTTTCAGGACAAATGGTTGTAAGATTACTTATTTTTCGTTCAAAACTTGGGCAATAAGCAAATTCGAATAATTTCATAGTTCCAACCTCTCTTTTAATTAATTATATATTAAAAAAACAAAGAATTCAATATTTTAGGTGCTTTTAATTCCTTTTCTAACACATCTGCAAAACGCTGAACAGGTTCTCCAAGCGTTTCAGCATAGTCAAATGTATCTTTATCATCTTGATATTTTAACGGGGATCTGCGGACATTCAATGCGGTTGTAAGAGCGTGCACATCCGGGCAGAGGTTGTTTTGAAGCGCCCATTCTGCCGCTTTTGTTTTAGAAATAATCCTGCCTGTGCGAAGCGTGTATATGCAACGAGATATATCCAACAGCCAACCGAAAGAATAAAAATTTCTTCCGGTGCTTTGTGCATACTTTATTATAGTCTTATAGTGCCGATTCACATCGGCATACAGCTCGTGAAAATCGGGATATTTCAGTTCTTTTCGTATATCTTTTCCATACAAAAGAATACTGTTCTCAATCAGTTCTGCCTTGCAAAAGCTATCAAGCAAATACCTGTCGGTAATCTGCTCTCCGCTTGTACCCCAATAAACCACTCGGTCATCAGCGTTTGCAAGAAAGGCACTTATGGTGAGCATACCACCCTCAAAAGAATGGTAATAAGGATTATCGGGCTCATTTGCGAGCATAGTCTGGCGGAGATTTACAAGCAAATTTGCCTGTGACTCAGATATTTGCTTATCCGTAAGAACCAAAATATCAATATCGCTCCAGCCCAATCTGAAATCATTCAAAGCAGACGAACCGTACAAATATATTGTCGGGTCACAGTCCGCAAGAATATGGCTGATTTCCAAAACCATACTGTTAATAGACATCTGTCGGGCTTTTCGCTCTGCACCGGCGGGGAAAAGGACAAATTTTTGATTTGGGTAATCGAATTCCTCTATAAGCTCATCCGCAACAAAACCGAATTTCTCATACAATGTTCTTGGTGCAATTCCTTTTACATCATCAGCCCGAAATGTAGAAACCGTTATTTCTTTTGTTCTGTCTAAATTGGCAAGTGCTTCATCCATAAGCATTGTAGCCACACCGCGGCGGCGGTATTGGGGTGCAACTGCAAGACAGCAAATCATATTGTATTTCCGTGAAAACAATATAACACCTACAATCTCGGATTCTTTTTTTACGCAAACGGCCTGTCGCTTATTCATAAATTTTAGGACGGTGGTTTTATGCTCATTTAGCTTTTCCTGTGTTTCAAGACCCGGAAAAGTCCATCGAACCTCTGTTATTAAGTCCATCCATTTTTCAATATCTTCGGATATGCCGTAAAAAAGCCGCACCGTATTCACCTCCGTTCATCGTTCGATTTATCCGCAAAACGGTTTTGACTATGTATATTGCAAAATAACAAAACCGAACCATCTCCAATCATGAGAAAGTTCGGATTTGTACTGTTTGGTGCGGGTAAGAGGACTTGAACCTCCACGACCTTGCGATCATTAGAACCTGAATCTAACGCGTCTGCCTATTCCGCCATACCCGCATATTAAGTTTTCGTCCCCTGATTTTTACACGGTGAGGACCCCCGAGGCGGAGCTTACTTTTTAGGTAAATAAACCTTACTTTTGGGCTTAACCCGCAAATACAAAGGCGCATTGCTGCGCACCGGCCGTTTGTGACAACGGCACTATATACTTATACCACACTTTTATAAAATTTGCAAGTGTTTTTTTAGTTTTTTTTAAAAGATTTTTCGCATTATTGGAAAACGACCGCAAAAAGGCTTTTTAAAGGGCCGCCCTTGGGTATTGCCAAACTTTTGGCGGCTGGCGGGGCAGAACTTTATGCCCCTTTTGCCCCAAAACCGCACGGCAACAGCTATTGCTTTTGCAAGGCAGCCCAAAACAACCAAAAAAGGGTTATTTGGCGTAGTTTAAATTATATTCTACCATGTGCAGCTGTTGATTTTTTGAATTGTAAACAACACTGATAAAATGAAAGGTTCCGCTGTGTTCGGGCAACCGATTATATTCGGCGGTGGTAGCGTTATAAATTAAGGCATAATCGCAGCTTTCATAAAAACTTAAAAAGGAGGTAATGCCAACCAGGTCGTTTTGAAAAGAGGCTTGCCATCGGTCATCGGCTGCAAGAATATTCTCCAGCTCTTTAGCGCCGTTGCGGCTAAAATAAATGTCGCTGGTTAACTCAATACCGACTCCTGAACGATGCTGTTCCACCCCTTTCAAATTTTGCGTGTTTATTTGTTTTGGCTCCGGAAGGTCTGTTCCCGTTAACTGCTCTATTTTAACAACCGGTGCGTTACTGTGATTGTACAAATTGGAAAATAAAAAGGCAGAGGTCCCATAAAGGCAGAGAAACACCGTTACAATAACTCCTGCAACAATATTTTTCTTGTACTTGTAGCCCTTTGCTTTTAACAAAAATCCAAGTACAATAGAGGCAATTGGAATGGGCGTTAGCAAATAAAGCAGCCACATTTTTTCAAACATTATGCCGTTTTGATTTGTTATTAACGCCGCTAAGACAGGCGCCCCAAAAAGCAACAAAAGCGACGCGACAAATAAAAAAACAGAAACAACCCCTAAACCGTTAGGGGCAGGCTGCCGAACGGTAGAAATTTGCAAGCTGCGCTCAAGCCCAAAAAGCAGGGAGTTTTCTTTTAAATTGCTTTTTCGAACAATAAAAATCTGCCCGTCAACAAAAAGCAGCAACCACTTTTTTAACGGCCGGATTTTTTCAATTGCGGCGTAATTATATTTAAAACTGCGAATTTTTTCACCGTTACGATAAACGCCCACTTCTAAACAAGCGCTAAAAAGCTTATATTCGTAGGTAGAACAGCACATAGATTGAATCCTCTTTTTCCAAGCCTTGCCGTAAGCCCGAATGTTTTTAAAATAAAAAACCAGGCCAATGAAAAGCGCGCCAACGCCAAGGCCCAAACCAAAATCGGCGCTTGAAGCAGGTTCCCCGGCCGAGATCACAGCGCAAAAAAGACAGGCCAAAGTAAACAAAACAGGGCCTTTGTAAAGGCTTTTTCTTTGCAAACGGTAAATTTCGTTAAGCTCCGATTTTTGGTAATTAAACAAATAGGTTTCAACAGCCTTAGGCTTTGCCGCACATTCCTCCTTTTGCTCCTTTTTCCCCGGCCTAATGTCTAACAATTCATCTACCGAAACGCCAAAAATTTCCCGCAGCCGCATTAAATTGTCAACAGTTGGAACGGTTTGATCCTTTTCCCAAAGGCTAACGGTTTGCCGGCTTACAAGCAATTTTTGCCCAAGTTCCTCCTGCGAAAAATTAAATTGTTTACGATACGCTTGAATTTTTTTGCCAACTGACACAGGCTTGCCCCCTATTTTAAAATTGCTGAAAGCCCCGGCAACAATTTAATTATATCAAACCTTAACACAAAAGGAAAGAACAGATTACTTGACTTTGTCAAGCGACGCTTGCGGGCGATTTTTGGGGCAGTGTTTTGTGTAAAAATAAACCGGGCTCTACCGGCAAGCGCATTTAATTTTCAAGCCGCGTCAAGGGAATAGTGGTTTTACATTGTTCCGTTTTTTTCATTAATAAGCTAAACCGGCATTTTGGGGTTGCAACGGTTACCGCCAAAAACAATATAAAGGGAAAGCGGCACAGCAAAGAAAAACGGTGCAAACGGCCAAATTCCTGCGTCCGGCTTTAAATCGGACCTTGTAACGCGGGTTACCTCCTCCGGGTCGTACCACACAGTAACGGTATCGCCAATTTGTTCTTGCGGAAAATTCCCGCTAAAGGAATCCTGCCCGCTGTACTCTGTTTCGCCTACCTTATACTTAAAATACAGGGTATGGCCAACATTTTTTGAAAGGGAAGTTTGCCAATTGGTTATTACCGCGGTAGTAGAAACCCAATTGCTGTATTCCTTTGTTTTTACAATATTTAAAAGCGCCGACAACGCAGCCGCAACCACCAAAAGCACCAGCAGCCGCACCGTTTTTTTAGAAAAAATTTTTTTCATATCTTACCTCCTGGCGTTGTTTTATGGCTTTTTAGCCTTGTTCAGCGCGCCTTTTAAAACAGCCTTTCCTGCACCTGCGAAACGGCAAGGGGGGGACGCAGCGCATTTGTCATTCAGTCGGGAAAGATTGCGGCATTGCGCACCACTGTCGGCCTCATAACCCACTAAAAAGTGAACTGCCGTAGGTAATCATAACCACCCGTCAAACGGGCGGTTATGATTTTTAGCCATAGGTAAAAGTGATGTTGTTCGCTTTGCTCACAGTGATATTATATTCGCCCTCACACTTGCGAAGCAAATATTACTCGGCAGAAAGCCGAATATCACTGCGCAGCAATATCACGCGCCGTAAGGCGAATATAACTGAAAAAAGCAATTGCAAAATGCAATTGCTTTTTTCATGGTTGCGGGGACAGGACTTGAACCTGCGACCTCCGGGTTATGAGCCCGACGAGCTACCAACTGCTCTACCCCGCGATATAAAGCGTAGAACTACGCACACTTTTTAAAGTGCCTAATTATTATACACCATTGAAACTAAAATATCAACCCCTAAATTTAAAAAAAATAATTTTTCTGCCGCGCTTTGCAAAACGGGGCAAAAAATACGCCGCTGCTACGGTAAAACGGCAGCAAAACAGGGAAAACCGCTGCGGTGCAAAATGTTGCAAAGGCCCAAAGGCTTAACCGACAAAAGCTGCAGCAAAAAATTACAACGGCTTACACCGGGGCAAAAAAGCCGGCCCAAACGGCGCCGAACCGTAAACCAAAAATTTTATTTTACAACGCTTTAAAATAAGCTTAAAATAGGAATGAACTACCGCCAAAAAATTTAAAAGTATTTTTTTGCGCCAATGCACCAACCTAAACGCTTTTGCTGCGTGTAAAAGGGTGAAAAGCAAAAGCCGGAGGAAATTTTATAAACAACGCCACCAAAACCGTACCGCAAATTTTGCGGGATAACATTTGCACCGTTTTTAACGCGCTGAATTTGGCAATTGCCGTTGCGCTGGCCGCCGTTGGAGCCTTTAAAAACCTTTTATTTATTTTTATTATTTTAGTGAACACCGTGGTGGGCATTGTGCAGGGGTAAAAGCAAAACGGCAAATTGAGCGCCTGACCCTGCTGGCGCAGCCGACCGTTACCGTTTTGCGCGGCAAAACCGAGCAAAGCGTTGCCCCAAGCGCGGTGCAAAAGGGCGATTTGCTGGTACTGAACAGCGGCAACGCCGTTTGTACCGATTGCGTTTTGCAGCAGGGGCAGCTGGAGGTAAACGAAGCGATTTTAACCGGCGAATCGGAGCCGGTTTTTAAAAAACCGGGCGACCGGCTGCTTTCAGGCAGCAGCGTAATTGCGGGGCGCTTTTAAAACGGCAGCTATTCAAAAACCGCAAAAACAAGGTGTTCTATGCGGCAAAGGGTTTCTAAATCAGCGGTAAATTTTTCGCTTAATTGCAGGCTAAGGCCCAAGTGGCCGGGCTGCCCGCTTTTGGGCGGGGCAATTTGGTAGGTGAATTCGGGCGTTAAAACCGTTTGCAAATTTTTTAGCACAGCATTTACGGCCGAAAGATTATTAACCTCTACATAAATTGCCTGGGTGTTTTTCTTGCTTTTTTCAAGCTTTGCCAGCAGCACAACGGTTGCCAAAAAAAGCAGCGTTACAACACCGGCACCGGTGTAAAAGCCGTAGCCCAGGGCAATGCCAATGGTGCCGGTCGTCCAAACCCCGGCGGCGGTGGTTAGCCCCGTAATCATGTTATTATTTTTTAAAATAATCATGCCGGCACCCAAAAATCCAATGCCTGAAACTACCTGTGCCGGAATACGAAAAACATCTCCGCTGCTGCCGGTCCCGGCAACAAAAACGCTGCTCATAGCCGTCATGCAGGCGCCAAGGCAAACTAAAATGTGGGTACGCATTCCAGCGGCTTGGCCGTGGCGCGCCCGCTCGTTGCCAATTACCGCTCCGCAAAGCACCGCGGCTAAAGTGCGCAGCAAAACCTGTAAAATAGTCAATGCAAATTCCCCTTTCGGTTTAATGCCCTTGGGCAAACAAGAATAAATGGGCAAGCAGGGCCGTACGCCTTTAGCACCCCGCATAAACGGCAACCACTTTGGCAGTGCGCCCGTTAAGCCGCTGCCAAAAGCCCTTAAAAATTTTAGCCGGTGCAGGTTAAACCCTGCCCGGCTTTTTTTGCAAAACGGTTTAAAAAGGCTTTACAGCCCCTTTAAAAACTCAGCCACACACTGCGCCAGCACCCCGTGCCCGGCATCGTTAAAATGCAGGCCGTCGGCCGTGTACTGCTGCTTTTGCGCCGGGCTGTTTGGGTCAATGCCCAGCGCGGTTTGCAAATTAAGCACCGGAATATTGTATTCCTGCCCCTTTAACATTAGAACCTCGCAATAATCTTTCAGCGGTTTGGCATCCGGCTTTTTGGTTGGCCGGTTAGAGGGCGTTTTGCCATTTAGCCCGTTGTGGTTTAACGAAGCCGGCGTTAAAAAGGCAACCGTTTGCTCGGGGTAAAGCATTTTTAACAGGCGCATTAAAAAATCTACCGCCCCGCAAAAGGTAGCGGGGGTAGCGTCGGTTAGGTTGCCAAACGGGGCGTCGCCGTGAATATAATCGTTTACGCCGCCGTAAACCAGCGTAATATCGGCGTTTGGGTTTAGGTCGTACGCCCGGCCGCAAAAGCAAAGGTCGTGTCGCGGCTTTTCGCTGGGGGTTGATTGGTGCGCCAGCCGCGTGCCGCCAATGCCGTAATTGTAAACCCCTTTTAAATGCAGCTGCCGTTTTAAGCGATTATCGTACCGGTTATTTAAATTAGTTACGCCTACGCCCTCGGTAATGCTGTCACCCAAAAAATTAATTATTTTTCCTTCCAGTTCCATACTCAACCTCCTATTTCGGCCAAAGCCTGTTCCCCACGGCTTTACCCGGCTACATTGTAATAATATATTTACCCCTGCCGCGTTTTTCGGTGCTTTCTAAAATGCTCGGCAGCTCGCTGAGCGGTGCGGTTTTGTAAACCATGGAGGCAACATCAACCCGCCCGGTTTCAATTAGCTTTACGGCCGCCGAAAAGGTGTACGGATTAATGTAGGAGGAACGCAGGGTGATCTCCTTTTTAAAAAGCTCAAACGGTTTTACCGTAATTTCGGCGTTGGGCCTCGTTAACCCAAACATCATAACGGTAGAATATTTTCCGGCAAGGGCAATGGCCTGCTCAATGGTTTCACTCCGCCCTACACATTCAATTACCACATCTACCTGCGCTAAGCCCCGCTGCTTCAACATCTTTGGAATGTCCTCGGTTTTAGGGTCAAGCGCCAAATCAGCGCCTAAATTTAAGGCCTGCTGCCGCTTTTCGGCAACCGGCTCAATCGCCACAACATCTGCCGCGCCCGAAAGCCTTGCCAATTGCAGCATAACCAGGCCAATCATTCCGCAGCCAATTACAATAACCGTGCTGCCGCATTGAATGTTGCAAAGCTTTATGGCGTGCAAGCAGCAGGAAAGCGGCTCGGCCATTGCCGCCTGCTCAAAGGGTATGCTGGTTGCCACCGGGTACACCTGCGAGGCCGGCACGGCGCAGTATTCGGCAAAGCCGCCGTCTACCGTGGTGCCAATACCGGTAATATTTTCGCAAAAATGGCCCACCCCTTTGCGGCAAAAATCGCAGCAGCCGCAAAGCTTGTTGGGGTCTACCGCAACGCGCGTGCCAACGCTAAGCCCGGTAACGCCGGGGCCAATGGCGGCAATTTCGCCGGCAAATTCGTGCCCCAAAACGGTGCCCGACGGCGTAGGCGCAGCCCCCTCGTCGCCACAAAAAATGTGTACATCGGTTCCGCATACCCCGCAGGCGCGCACCCGCACCAACACCTGGCCCTTGCCAGGCTCTGGTATTTTTCTTTCCTCTACCTTTAAATTGTTTTTTTGGTAAAAAACTGCCGCTTTCAATTTTATTCCTCCTTTATAGTTGGTATGGCGGCAATGGCGCCGTGCTTGGTGGTGCTTTGGCCGGCAATGTAAATGGCCTTTTTTAGGTACTGCCCGGCTTTTTCGGGCGTAATGCTATTTAAAGTGCAGCTGTTTTTTAGCCACTCGCTTAAAAATGCCCCAAAAAAGATGTCGCCCGCACCGGTGGTATCTACCGTGCAAACCTTTTCGGCCGGTAATTCTATGTGAAAGCTTTTGGTGTAAAGCGCCGCGCCCTTTGCGCCATTGGTTACCAGAACCATTTTAACGCCATGGGAAAAAGCCGCTTTTACGGCGGTTTCTTTATTCTGCCCAAACAGCAGTAAAAGCTCCTCTTGCGCTATTTTTAAAATATCTACCTTGTTAAGGTGCAGCTTCATTGCCTGCACGGCAGCCGTTTCACTCGGCCACAGCGGCGCCCGGTAGTTGGGGTCGTAGGTTATAAGGCAGCCGGCCTTTTTGGCAACGCCAAGGGCGTATTCGGTAGCGCTGCGAACCGGCTCGGTTGTAAGCGAAAGCGAGCCAAAATGAAAAATTTTGGATTGGCGAATGATTTCGGCCGAAACATCCTCTTTGTTTAAAAAAACATCTGCCCCAAAATTGCGGTAAAAGCTAAAATCGCGGTCGCCGTTTGGGCCAAGCGCCACAAAAGCAAGGGTGGTGTTGTGCACGGCATCGGTTATTAGGCCTTCATCGGCAATGCCGGCGCTTTTTAGCGTCTTTTGCAAAAATTGGCCGAACATATCTTGCCCAACCTTGCCAATAAAGGCCGTTTTGCCGCCGTATTTTGCAACCGTTGCCAACAAATTCACCGGCGCGCCACCCGCTTTTCTGGCAAAAACAAGGTCGCCGGCGGCGTCCTGCCCCGCGGGGGTAAAATCTATTAAAATTTCGCCCAGGGCGGTAATATCGTACTGCATTACTTTATCTCCTGCTTTACGGGTTTTTGGTTTTGGTAATAGTAAATATTTTTAAAGCCCAGCGTTGCCAGTTCGTTTAAAGCGTACCGAAAGCCGTAGCCAACGCGCTCGGCTTGGTGTGCATCGGAGCCCAGGGTTAAAAGAAAACCGCCCAGCTCTTTGTACCGTTTTAAAATTTTTACATTTGGCATGAGGGCGTTGTAGTTGGTGTTCAGGCAAGAGGTGTTTACCTCCAAAGCAATCCCTTTTTGAATGATTGCTTTTAAAATTTGCTCTATCTTGCTTTGAAACGGGCTTAGATCTACCGAAATATTGTACTTGCCGGTAATGTACCTTAGCGGGCAGGTAAGGTGCGAAAGCACATTAAAATAAAAGGTATTTACAAGTTCCAGCAGGTCGTTAAAATAAGCCGAAAGGTATTCGTTTAGCTCTCGCTGCGAAAAGGCCGAAAAATCTACTGTAGAATACGGCGCGGTGTAACTTTTGTACCGCACGGAGTGAACCGAACCCAATATGACATCAAAATCCGCGCTTTGTGCTACCTGAACGGCCACCGTTTTATGCCAAACGGCCTCCCCAATTTCTACCCCGGCCAGCACCGCCCCGCCCATTTGGTGCGCACGGACTACCGACTGCAAAATCGGCGTTTTAACATCCTGCGTTTGGCAAAATTCAATGTCGCAGTGGTCGGTAATTGTAATGCCCTTAAGCCCGTTTTGTTTGGCGGCGGCCAGGCTGTCGCGCGGGTCGCAGTTAGAATCGTGCGAAAAGTGCGTGTGGGTGTGGCAATCAAAAATATTGTAACCGCCAGCCTCGGGTTTTAATTCGCCCGGCGTTTCAATAATATCTGCTCCAAATTTTTTAGCCATTTCAAGCTCACCGGCATTTGAGAGGAGCCAAAGGCCTAATTTGCCGTATTTTTTAACGGTTGCACACAAATTTTTGTTGGCCTTTGGCATATTGGCCCAGGCGGTTGCCGGCGACGGCACGGGCAGCCAAATGTACAGCTCGTTTTGCTTTAAAATGCTTTTTAATTCAGCCAGCGTAGGCTCATCAACCGCTCCGTCGTAATGAATTTGCGCATTTGGAAAACGGGCAAGAACTTGTTTAATATATTCTGTATTAGAGCAGGTAAAGCCAACACGCGCGCCCGACTTTTCTACCGCATTAAAAAGTATATTGGTTTGCCGCTTTGAAAAGCACTGAATTTTATTATCAAGCTTTACGGTTAAGCCGGCACCCTTTGCAAATTCTAAAACCTGTAACAAAAGCGGTATTTTGGTGCCTTTAAACGCCGGAGATTTCGCTATGCCGGCGTCGTACTGCAATGCCTGTTCGTAAGAAAGATCGGCTATTTTTATTCTGCTGCCAATTACCGACCCGTCTTTTTCGCGGCAGGTTCGGTTCAAGCTTTCATCGTGTAAAATTACACATTGGTCGTCTTTGGTAAAGGCAGGGTCCAGCTCTATGTAATCGTATCCTTGTGCAACGGCGGCAACAAATGCCGGCATCGTGTTTTCGGGAAATTCGGTCCCCACCCCTCGGTGCGCCTGAAATTTCATTACTAAAACTCCTTACCTAATAAAATAGTAGTTTTTAGTGTTCCTCTGCAAGGGAAATATGTTACACTGCAAATTACTTTTATCTTATCCATAAAAATCACCGTTATCTAATCTCTCTCAGTTGCTGTACACAAACGCCCCGAACGCTTCGTCGATTGTATTACCTGCTTTAAGCCATTTTGCAAATGCCCTCTGCATTGAGGTTTCCTGCGGTAAGTCATCAAGATTTTCGGGCAATTTTTCAACATTAAAAATTCTCCATGCGTCGGTGCTTTTTTCGTCCTTAACCTGTTCTAAAACCTCATAATCACTTGCGAATTTCAAAATGTTCGATGTTTCAGGCAATATTTTTTTATTATCTGTTGATAGCAGCCATGAATTACATCCGAAAATAATCGGCGCGCCTTTAAAAGTATCTTTATAAAACTCTGCGGCACATTTATATGATAATTGGCATTCTTCATAATTCAGCGGTTTACCGGACGGAATATGCGTATCTATATAAATATCTCCCTTTTTAACGGTTTCGCCGGAAATATTATAGTCTGCATTAAATTTCCCCATATTGAATTGCAATCTGCCAAAAGCAAAACGCTTCAATTTAAAGAAATCTATTGTCCACCAACCCACAAAAATTCCCCAAACGCCGTAAACCTTTTTACATTCGGCGGATTTCCATTTAAGATCAGCTACTGAATCTCTTAAAACATCTTCCGAAATTCCGTTTTCGGTGTAAAGCTCTTTCAAATGAGGAACAAGCATTATCATATAAACCAAATCCAGTGTATATTTATGTAGACCCGCTTTTCCCGAAAGGGACTCTATCTTTTCAAATATCGGTTTGTGTTCAAAATTTGTGTTCTGCTTATAAACCGCAACACAGGTTTTTATAACATCATAAACTTCTTTCATTTCGGCAACTTTCAAATAAGCTGCACCCATCTCCTTGCATTCTTCTTCGGGCATACCGATTTCTCTGCAAAACTTTTCTATGCTGTTCATGAACTATATACCTACTTCTTGACAAATAAAATAACAGAATTATAATATACCTATACGGCCAATTAATCAATCGGAGCCGCGAAATTTGATAAAACGCTCACAAAAATGAGCGTTTGGAGGAACAAATGAACAAAGACCGCGAAAAAGCAATTCTTGAAATTGCCATTAAAGAAAAACGGGTTACCGTTAAAAATTTGGCGCAGCGGCTGTACGCCAGCGAGCCCTCGATCCGGCGGGATTTAAACAGCCTGGAAACGCAGCGGCTGTTAAAGCGTACACACGGCGGCGCGGTGCTGGATGAAAACGCCCTTTCGGAAATTAAAATTCCCTTTTTAATTCGGGAGCTGGAAAAAAGCGACGAAAAGGTTAAAATCGCCCGCAAGGCGGCCGAGCTGGTTGCCGACAACAGCGTTTTGTTTTTAGACGCCTCGACCAGCGCGTACAACTTAGTGCCGTTTTTAGCCCAAAAGCAAAATTTGCTGGTAATTACCAACGGCTTGAAAACGCTGCAGCGCCTAGCCGAGCAAAACATTGCCTGTGTTGGCACCGGCGGACGGGTGTTAAACAGCAGCATGGCCTTTGTGGGGGAGGAAAGCTACCGCACCGTTGCCCAATTTAACGCCGATTACTTCTTTTTCTCCTGCCGGGGGCTTGCCAATGGGCTTCTAAGCGATATTTCGCAGCAGGAAAATTTAGTGCGCCAGGAAATGCTGCGCCATGCAAAAGCGGGCTATTTGCTTTGCACCAGCAGCCGGCTGGGAAAAGTTTTTTATCACAACCTTTGCACTGAAAAGGACATAACCGGCGTGATTGACGCCACTTAAACTCGCAAAGCCAAAAGCCTTAACAACAGCGGGTTTACCGCAGCCGGTTTTGAAACTAAAAATAGGGGCAGCCCCAAAAGGAGCTGCCCCCGCGGTAGCAAAAAGCTTAATTACAAGGATTTTTGGCGCCTTGACCCTTTGAGGGCCAAACAGATTTTAGAAAAATGCGCGTTTTAAAAGCGGCGCTTAAAAAATGGCAACAACGGCGCCGGCGTATTTTTCGGCAATAAAATCTTTCGTGGCTTGGCTGGTTAAAACCTTTACCAAGGCCTTTACGGCATCGCCGTTCTCGTTGCCCTCTTTTACCACCAGCACATTGGCGTAGGTTTGGGCGGCGGTAGAAGCGGCGCTTTCGGTAGCCAGGGCGTTGGCAACCTTTAAGCCGGCGTTAATGGCGTAGTTTCCGTTAATAACGGCAACGCCAACCTCGTCTAACGATTTGGTAATTAAAGCGGCTTCCATTTCAACAATATTGTAGTTGTGCGGGTTTTCGGTAATGTTCTTTTTGGTTGCGGTTAAGTTGCTGTTGTTATCCAGCTTAATTAAGCCCTGGGCGTCTAAGAGCATTAAAGCGCGGGCCTCGTTGGTCGGGTCGTTCGGAACGGCAATTTTGTCGCCATCTTTTAAATCGGCCAAAGCCTTAGCGGTGCCGGCGTAAATGCCGAACGGCTCATAGTGGATTTTTGCAACGCTTACCAAGTGGGTGTTGTTTTCTTTGTTAAAGTCATCCAAATAGGGCTGGTGCTGGAAGTAGTTGGCATCTACATCGCCGCTTTCGGTGGCGTTGTTGGGGGTGATGTAGTCGTCCATTACCTGCACCTCTAAGGTGTAGCCCTCGGCGGCCATGGCCTCTTTGCAGTTCTCTAAAATTTCGGCGTGCGGGGTAGAGCTGGCGGCAACCTTAATGGTGGTTTTGCCGGAAGCACTGTCGGATCCGCAGCCGGAAAGCAGCCCGGCGGCCAGGGTAAGACTTAACAAAACACTTACAAGTTTTTTCATGGTGGATTACTCCTTTTAAAAATATATTTTTAAGGGCAAGCCTTAAAGAACAAAATAAAAATAATAAATCAATTGCGAATACGCTTATCGCTTTTTAGGGCAATGCGGCTTAAAACCTCTTGCATTATTTGCACCAAAATAACCAATAAAATAGAGGATACATACATAATAGTGGAATTAAATCGGTACAGCCCGTATTGAATGGCCAACTGGCCTAAGCCGCCGCCGGCAATTAGGTAGGTCATTGGGGTGTAGCCCAAAATGGTGGTTAGGGCAATGGCCGCCCCCACAATTAACGAGGGCTTAGCCTCGGGAATTAAAACCTTAAAAATAATTTGAATGTTGGTAGAGCCCATAGACTGCGCCGCCTCGATCACGCCGGGATCAACCTCTTTAAACGAGGACTCGATCATTCGCGCCACAAAGGGGGCGGCCGCCAGCACCAGGTATACAATAAACGCGTTATTACCAATTTTAGAGCCAACTATGGCCTTGGCAATGGGCTGCGTCATTACCAATAAAATAATAAACGGAACCGAGCGCAAAACATTTACCACAACGCCCACTATGGTGTTGACCCAACGGTTTTCAAACAAGCTGCCGGCAGCTGTGCCGTACAGCAGCACCCCTAAGGGAATGCCAATAATGTACGAAATGGCGGTGCCGATCACCGTTATTTTTAAGGTTAGCAAAACGGCCTCTAAATAGGTCTGCCACATTCCGTTGCCAAAAAGGTTTGAAAAAAAGGCTGTCATTGCGCTACCTCCTCAAATTTAATATGGTGCAAAGTTAAATAATCGGTAATGCGCTGCTGCTCCGGCTCGGCCTCGGGCAGCTGCAGCAGCATTTGGCCGTAGGCCTTGCCCTCTAAATTCTTGGTGTCGGCCCCTAAAATGTTTACGCTGGTGCGGCACTCTAAAATTAAATTGGCAATTACCGGCTCAAAGGAGGATTGTCCGTCAAACACCACGCGGATCACCCGCGGCCCGTGCGTGGCGGGGGTTAGGCTAACGCCGGGTAAAATTAAGTCCCTTGCAGTTTGCGATTGCGGTGCTAAAAATACATCCCGCACCAACCCGGTTTCTACCACCTTGCCGCCGTCCATAACGGCAACGCGGTTACAAATTTGCTCTACTACCCGCATTTCGTGCGTTATCACAATAATGGTAACGCCCAAGGTTTGGTTAATTTCTTTCAGCAGCGCTAAAATCGAGCGGGTGGTGTTCGGGTCCAGCGCACTGGTGGCCTCGTCGCACAGCAGCACCTGCGGGTCGGTGGCTAAGGCGCGGGCAATGGCAACCCGCTGCTTTTGCCCGCCCGAAAGCTGTGCCGGGTAGGCGTTAAGCCTTTCCCCAAGGCCCACCAGCTCTAACAGCTTTTTGGCTTTGGTAATAGCCTTGGCCCGCGGGGTGCCCGAAATTTCTAACGGGTAACAAACATTTTTTAATGCGGTGCGCTGCGCCAACAGGTTAAAGCCTTGAAAGATCATTGACATAGACTGCCTTGTTTTAAGCAGCTGCTTTTTGGTTAGGCTGCCCAGTTCGGCCCCGTTAAAAATAACCTTACCCTCGCTGGGGCGCTCTAAAAAGTTCAGGCAACGCACTAAGGTAGATTTCCCCGCGCCCGAAAGGCCAATAATGCCAAAAACATCGCCTTTTTCAATTTTTAAAGAAACATTTTGTACCGCCGGCACCGCCCCGCTTTTGGTTTGGTAAACCTTGCTTACATTTTGCAGTTCTATCACGAAACCGCTTGCCCCCTTTGCAAAAATAAAGGGCCACCTGAAAAACTCAGATGACCCATACAACCGTTTTATTGCACCCTTGCCGCAGGTTAAGAGTTAAAAGGTTAAGGACTCAACCGGCACGGCAAAAGCACCCGCAGCTGTACGGGTGTAAAACATTCGTCCACAACGAAAATTGGTGCGCAGCAGTTTGCCAAAAATGTACGACATGAGCCCCAAACCTCCTTTTTTTAAAATAAACCATTAAGGGTACCGCCCAAACGCCAACCCGGCGCCTGCAACTAAACCTACTTAATTTGTATGCATTATAGCACACTCCCGCTCATTCGTCAACTGTTTTTTTAAAAATGTGCAAAATTCTGTAATTTTTTTTAAAAAACTATTGGAGAACCGCCCCTTTTGTGTTACAATAAACAATATATTACAGCAGCCAACCGCAAACGGTTTAGCGGGCGCTTGCCGGCGCCATTTGCTTTTAAAAATTTTTTGGGGCCCTTTGGGCCGCCAGGTTGAAAAGAGGAATGTTTTTTGCAACTAACACCTATTGCGAACGGAATAGACGGACTGTTTATTCAAAACACGCGGTTTTCCACCACACATATTTCTGTAAACCTTTACCTGCCGCTGCAGCAAAGCACGCTGGCCGCAAACGCGCTGCTGCCTTTTGTGCTAACCTCCTGCTGTGCTGCCTACCCGGATTACAGCGCTTTAAACCTGCGCCTGTGCGAACTGTACGGTGCCGAGATTGGCGCCGCCGCCGAAAAGGTGGGCGACCGGCAGTTGCTGCGGCTGTTCTCTTTTAGTTTAAACAACAACCAAACCCCCGAAAACTGCCCGGTGGTGCAGCAGGCCGCCGAGCTGCTTGGCCAAATGCTGTTTGAGCCGGCCTTAAACGGCAACGCCTTTTGCACCAACGATTTTGCGCGGGAGCGCCGCCTAACGCTGGAAAAAATTGAGGGCCTTGCGAACGACAAACGCGCCTACGCCATTGCCGAAGCATTAAAGCACATGTACCAAGGCGACCCGTTTGGCGAATACAAAACCGGCAGCGCCCAGGCGGTTCAGGCCTTAACGGCGCAGCAGCTGTTTTTGGCCTGGCAGGCGGTGCTTAGCGGGGCACGGGTGCGTATTCAGGTAATTGGCCCCGCCCTGCCAAGCGGATTGTTTGAGCGTTTTGCCAAAGGCTTTGCCGCCGTAGAGCGCCGGGTTTTGCCGCTGCCGCAAACCGCGCCGAAAGCCCCAAACAAAACCCCGGCCCGCTTTACCAAAGAAATGGCCGTAACGCAGGGCAAGCTGGTTTTGGGTTTTGCCGCAAATGGGTTGCTGCCAGCCGTGCAGCACGCGGCAATTTCGGTGTTTTCCGACCTTTTTGGCGGCGGGCCGTATTCTGCCTTATTTACCAATGTGCGTGAAAAGCTAAGCCTTTGCTACTACTGCGCCGCCCGGGCCAACCGCGCCAAGGGCTATTTGCTGGTAGACAGCGGCGTAGAACCGCAAAACGCCGAGCGCGCCGAGCAGGAAATTTGCCGCCAGCTGGCCCAAATTCAACAAGGCGAATTTAACAACGAGGTTTTGGCCGCCTCGAAACGCAGCCTGCAGGACAGCATTGCCTGCTTTGAAGATTCCGAGGCCGCGTTAGACAGCTGGTACAGCCTGCTGACCGAGGAGCAGCTGCTTTCGCCCGCCGAGTTTGCGGCGCAAATTGGCAGTGTTACCCGCGAGCAGGTAATTGCGGTGGCCAACACCTACCGGTTAGATACCGTATTTTCAATTTTACCGAACAAGGAGGGCGCGCAATGAACGGCGAATGGATCTCCGGCAGCCTGCCGGGCAAAAAATATTTAAAAGCTAACCACGCCTCCGGGCTGCAGATTTATTTATACCCTATGCCGGGCTTTTCCTCCAACTACGCAATGTTCGGCACCAAGTACGGCTCTATAGATAACGAATACACCGCCCCTACGGGCGAGCGGGTGCAGCTGCCCGAGGGCATTGCCCATTTTTTAGAGCACAAGCTGTTTGAAAGCGAGGAGGGCGACGCCTTTGAAAGCTACGCCAAAACCGGCGCTTACGCCAACGCTTACACCTCGTTTGACCGCACCTGCTACCTGTTTTCCTGCGCGAACCGGTTTTACGAAAATTTAAAAATTTTGCTGAACTTTGTTCGCACCCCGTACTTTACGGCCAAAACCGTAGCCAAGGAGCAGGGCATTATTGGGCAGGAAATTAGAATGTACCGGGATATGCCCAGCTGGCGGGTATTAATTAATATGTTAGAGGGAATGTTCCATCACCACCCGGTTAAAATTGATATTCCCGGCACCGAGCAGACCATTGCCGAGATTACCGACAAGCTTTTGTACGGCTGTTACGAAAAGTTTTACAACCTTTCGAATATGTTTTTAATTTTAGCGGGAGATTTTGACCCGCAGCAAACGCTGGATTTTATTGAAAAAAATTTAAAATCCTGCCCGCCGCAAACGGTGCAAAAATCGCTGCCCGATGAACCCCAAACGGTTGTAACCCACCAAACCGAGCTGAAAATGCAGGTGTACAAGCCCCTGTTTTGCTTAGGCTTTAAGCAGCCCTTTACGGGCAGCCGCATTTCGGTTCAGCAGGCCATTTACACCGCGCTGCTGTTAAAGGTTTTGGTTGGCCCGGCCTCGCCCCTGTACCGCACCCTGCTGGAAAAAGGCCTAATTAACGAGGAATTTGGTGTAGAACACTTTACCGGCCGCGGCTTTGCCGTGCCCATGCTGGAGGGGGAAAGCAACAACCCCGAGCAGGTGCGGCAGCTGTTTTTGCAAGAGGTACAGCGCCTGCGCCGCGAGGGCATTAACGAGCGGCTGTTTAACGCCGTTAAGCGGGAGGCCTACGGCAAGGGCTTAGTGCGGTTTGACAGTGCCGAGGGCGTTTGCGCCATGCTGTGCGACGCCGTTGTGGAGGAATACAGCTTGTTTGAATACTTTAAGGTGCTGCACGCCGCCACGGTGCAAAACGCCGAGGAAATGCTTTCGGTATTTTGCGAGGAAAACGCCGTGCTTTCGGTTATTCGGCCCTTAGACGCAAACGCGTAAAGCGTTTATTTGCAGCGGGCGGCGCCCTTGCCGCCCCTTGTTTTACCTTGCGGTGGGTAAGCTTTTGCAAGCCGGCCGCAGCGTTAGGAGTTTTTTACTTATGAATACCATTATTTTATTCGGCATTACCTTTCATTTAGATCCGGTTGCTTTTACGCTGCCGCTTTTAAACTGGAAGATTTACTGGTACGGTATTATTATTGCGCTGGGCGTGCTGCTGGCGTTGTGGTACGGCATGAAAAACGGGGAGCGCCTTGGCATGAACCCCGACCACATTTTTAACGCCTTTGTAGTTACCCTGCCCTGCTGCATTTTAGGCGCACGGGCGTATTACATTATTTTTGATTCCGGCCTTGCGGGATTTAAACACTTTTTTACCGGCGGAGGGCAAGGCTTTGCGGGCCTGGCTATTTACGGCGGCATTATTATGGCGGCCGTTTGCATTTTGGTGTTTTGGCGGGTGTACAAATTTTCGGTTCCGGCCGCACTGGATATTACGGCGCTGGGGCTGCTGATTGGCCAGGGCATTGGCCGCTGGGGCAATTTTGTGAACCAAGAGGCGTACGGCACCTTTACCGGCAGCAGCTTTTTTGGCATGACGGGCAACCGCATTGCCGAGGAGATGGGCAGCACAGCCTTAGTGCATCCCTGCTTTTTGTACGAATCGGTTTGGTGTATTGCCGGTTTTTTTGTGTTGCACCACTTTAGCAAAAAGCGGGTATTCCGCGGGCAAATTGCCTTAATGTACGGCGTTTGGTACGGGTTTGAGCGCTGCTTGGTAGAGCTGCTGCGAACCGACAGCCTAATGTGGGGCCCCATTCGCGTTTCCAGCCTGCTTTCGGGCGTTGTGTGCGTTGGCTCGGCCGTTGCCCTTTGGGTGCTGCTAAAAAAACGGAAAGAAAGCGCGCAGGTTTATGTGCCGCAATTTGCCGCCGAGGAACCGGGAACAGCCGAAGGCACGCCCCAGGCCGACCCGGCCGTAGGTTTAGCCGAACCGGCAGACTCAACCGCAAATTCAACCAACCCGGCAGACCCAACCCGCCCGGCAAGCCTAACCAAAACCGCGCCAAGGCGGGAGGAAAACGAATTAAAGCCGGAAAAAGCTAAAACCGAACCGGCGGAAAATAAGTTAGACCAGGCGAAAAACGCCCCCGAGCCGGAAATTTCTGCCAACCCGGCAGAAAACAAATCAAAACCGGAGGCTCCCGCCGAACCGGCGGAAAACGGGTTAGACCCGGCAAAAAACGAACCGTGCCCAACGCCCGAAAGCGCCGCCACGGTGCAAGACGCCGAAAATCAAAACGGAGGATCACAGCCATGCAAATCATAAACGGAAAAGCCATTGCGGCCGGCCTGCGCGCCGAGCTAAAAGCCAAAACCCAGCAGCTGGCCCAAACCGGCAAGCGGCCCGGCCTTGCCGTTATTGTTGTAGGGGACGACCCCGCCTCCCGCGTGTATGTAAACAACAAAAAAAAGGCCTGTGCCGAAATTGGCTTTTACTCGGAGGAGTACGCCCTACCGGGCAACACCACAACCGAACAGCTGTTGCTGCTAATAAACGAATTAAACGCCCGCAGCGACATTAACGGCATTTTATGCCAGCTGCCGCTGCCAAAGGGGATTGATGAAAAGGCCGTGCTGCTGGCCATTTCGCCCGAAAAGGATGTTGACGCTTTTCACCCCGAAAATGTAGGCCATATTATGATTGGCGATTATGCCCTGCTGCCCTGCACCCCAGCCGGGGTAATGTACCTTTTGCAGCAGGCCGGCGTAGAGCTAACCGGCAAGCGCGCCGTTGTAATTGGCCGCAGCAACATTGTTGGCAAGCCTATGGCCCTGCTGCTGCTGCAGCAAAACGCCACGGTTACGGTGTGCCATTCCCGCACTCAAAACCTACAGCAAACGGTGCAAGAGGCCGATGTGGTAGTAGCCGCCATTGGCAAGCCGAAATTCATTACCAAAAATTACATAAAGCCCGGGGCCGTTGTTATTGATGTTGGCATGAACCGGGATGAAAACGGCAAGCTTTGCGGCGATGTTGATTTTGAAAGCGTTGCCCCGGTTTGCAGTGCCATTACGCCGGTTCCCGGCGGGGTTGGACCCATGACCATTGCCATGCTGATGCAAAACACTTTAACGGCCTTTTGCCGGCAAAACGGGTTGGAGCAGTAGCATGAAAAAGCTTAAAAAACTTACGGCTTTTTTGCTGCTGTTGCTTTGGTGCGCGGTGCTATTTGTTCCGGCTGCCGCCCAAAGTGTTACAGTTAGCGAATACGGCTTAACCCTTACCCTGCCGCAGGGGTACACCGTGCTAACCGCCAAAAACGCCAATGAAAACACCGAGCTGTTAGAGCCCTTGGGCTACAACGCCGAAGCCTTTGCAGCCTACCTTACCAAAAACAACATTGCGCTGTTTGCGTTAAGTGAAAACGGCTGCCAGCTAACCCTAAAAAGCTGGGAGACGGATTTTTCCCGCCAAACGGTAGATTTCAGCGAGCTTTCGGACGAAAAGCTGGAGAGCATTGCCGGCCAATTGCTGAAAAATCAAAAGGTTGACTACACCATTTGGCGCGGCGCCGGGCCGGATATGATCTGCGTAAACGAATCGCAAAAAGACAGCGGCGGCGAATACCAGTCGGTACAATACATTATGCTGCGCAACAAGCGTTTTTTTGCGTTAAATTTAATTTTTCCCGGCAAGCAGAGCCAAAGTAACGCCGATTTGGCCCAGCAGGTTGCCAATTCGGTTACCTTAAAAAACAACTACGCCAAAGGGTATTGGGGCTTTTCTACCGTGTTGGAAACGGTTTTAATTTGGACGGTTATTGCGGCGGCCGGCGGTGCTACGGGGGTGCTGCTGCGCTCGTTTATTTTAGACCGCAAACGGGCCCGCCGTGAGGCCGACAGCGGTGAGGAGATTTACATTAAACGCCGAAAAAGGTAGCAGCAAAGCAATTTTTGCCCCGGTAGGCCAAAGGCCGGCAACGCACCGCGCGGGGGCTTTTAAAACTGCTAAAAAATGCAGCCCCTTTTATTGTAAGGGTGCTGGGCAAAACACTTTGGCCTTTTACCCCTTAAAACGGTTTTGGCTTTTGCCGGCCAAGCCCCAAAAAAGCCGGCAAAAACCGCTGCCCGGGTGCCTTTAAAAGCCTATTTTAAAAGATTTTAAGGGCGCAAAAATAGCTCCGGCGATTTTTAAACTCTTTTAAACCGCCGCA
>OLOS01000860.1_pt1 | contig 28640 bp, 17 predicted proteins | sample 1672631 | NCBI WGS metagenome assembly OLOS01 (sample SAMEA3136707, study PRJEB25190) | human gut metagenome | biome: human gut; feature: human-associated habitat; material: faeces | place: Austria | collected 2013 | reverse complement strand
TCCCCCTAAAGTAGATTTGGATATTTATCTTGTCTACTTTAGGGGGATCATATCACTGCCAGATGCCCTTTCGATTCGTGTTTCTACATATTAAATGGTAATCTCAATCCCACCCCGGAAGACTACCGTGCTTCTTTTCTCATCGATGCGGATGTGATCGACCAAACCTCCCCACAGTTCTTCCCGGAACTCTGTCTGTTCTCCCATCAAATCTTCCAGCTTGGTGATGAAGTTCGTGAGTATCTCCTTCGTGTCATTCTTCTCCTGGATGAGAGCCTCCAGTTCCTGAAAGCGGCTATGCTTTTCGCCATAGAGGGTACGGAGCTTCTTTTCTTTCTCCGCTTGCTCCGTCTGATCCAAGGCTACACTCGCATTCTCCCGGATGAGGTTCGCAAGGTTCTCTGCGATAATCCTCAGTTCCTGCTCCAGCCGTTCCTGTTCTGCGTCAAGGGACTCCATCTGACAGACCGTTTCAATCAGCCCTTGTAAATTCTCTATGGTTTCCTCTTTCGCATCAACCAGGGCGTTCAGTGACTTGAGGAACATCTGCTTGATTTCTTCCTCGGTCAAATGCGGTATGTTGCAGGGCGGGGTGTCTTTGCCGTACTTCCGGTTGCAGCGGTAGATGACCTTCCGGTACTTGTCGGTGGAATGCCAAACCTTCGAGCCGTACCATCCACCGCAGCATCCGCACTTGATTTTGTTTGAGAAGATGCTCACTCCGCTGTAACGGCCATTCTGCTCCCGGCGGGTAAGTTCTGCCTGGACAAAATCAAACTGGGCAGGGGGAATGATGGCTTCATGGTGTTCCTCCACATAATACTGGGGGAAAAGCCGATAAATCAGCCGAACCGTAGCTGCCTGTTCCTCGTTTATCTTGAAGTCCTTGTCATACCCAAGGAACCAACTGTAGGCAACACTGCCTTTGCCGTCAGCAAACTGCTTTCGCTTGCCCCAGGTCGTATTCTCGGAAATGCTCCGGCTTTCCTCCTGTGCCAGGGAACTCATGATGGTTATCATCAACTCGCCCTTGGCATCCAATGTCCAGATGTTCTCCTTTTCAAAATAGACCTCAATGCCTTTTTCCTTCAGCTTTCGTATGGTGGTAAGGCTGTCCACCGTGTTTCGTGCAAATCGGCTGACCGACTTGGTTCTGATGAGGTCAATCTTTCCGTCAAGGGCATCTTCCACCATTTGGTTGAAGCCGTCACGCTTTTTGGTGTTCGTGGCGGTGATACCCTCATCTGAGTACATCCCGACAAACTCCCAATCGTCATGACCTTCAATGTAGGTCTTGTAGTAGGTCATCTGTGCCTCGTAGATGGTTGCCTGCTCCTCACGATCCGTGGAAACTCGTGCGTATCCGGCAACCTTCTTTTTCCTTCTGACTGCCACCGGCTCCGATGTGAACTGGTTGAGGGTAGCAGGTATTTTTCTTACTTTCTTTCTAAGTATATAATCAAAATGATTTTATATTTATGTTATGCATAATCTTTTTTGATTATATCAATACTTTTTATAATCTTTTTGATTAATTTCTATTAGCGATTGTGATATGTTCTTTGTAAGGATGGAGGTGAGCTTAGTGACATTCGCGGAAAATTTAAAAAATATAAGAAAAGAAAGAGGATTTTCACAAAAGGAAATTGCTGAAAAATTAGGTGTATCTCAGCCTAACTATGCACAATACGAAACGGGAAAACGTAATCCCAAGTTTGAAACTGTAAAGAAAATAGCCACAGCACTCGGAATAGATGTTTATAACCTGCTCATTACTGGCGATATGACACCTCGTGAAGCAATGCAAATTTTACGCGCTGTAGCAGCGAAACAATATCTTCAAAATTCAGAGAATCTGGCAGATATTGAGCAAAAAATAGCTCACAGGATAGATGAAATAGAATCAATGAAAAAAAACAAACATAATGTTGATACGATGATTGATTCACTACGTCTGAGAGGTGCGATTGATGAAAATTTAAGTTTACTTAATACAGAAGGTCAGAAAAAAGCTCTAGAACATGTGGAAATGCTTGTCAAAATCCGAGAATACCGGAAAGACGACCAACCGCCCACGCCGAACAAATAACTACTGATCCGCTCCGGATCTGCACCATGACAATATAATATACTTACCACGGGAACCGTTGGGGCGTTATGTCAGCCGCCGGACGAAAGAAAGGAGAAATGCAAAAAGTAGCGCCCCTGTCCTGGTAAGATAAGGCGCTACTTCATGTAACAAATTATTTTTCCCGGCGGTCAGGTGTACGCTGGCCAACGGTTCTCTTGTTAAGTATATTATATGTCAGCAATATGATATTGTCAAAGTATTATTTTCTGCCCTTCTCCTGCCCGCCCAGGCCCATGAAGAAAGGAAGATGATAATATGGCATCCATCAGGAATCGAAAGAACTCTTACCAGATCACAGTGAGCAACGGCCGGGATGCTTCCGGGAAGCAGATCATAGAGACGGCCACCTTTACGCCGGATCCGGCAAAGACGGAGAAGCAGAACCAGAAAGCACTAAAGAAGTCAATGGCCAGATAACAGTTGCATTTCATTGGCCGGTATGTTATGATTTGCCTGTGTTATATTTGAAGCACGAAAAAAGCACCCCTTCCCGGAGTGCTTTTCCTTTAAAACCCTGTAAAATCAAGGCTTTTTCACCGTGCGTTAGAGGATTCGAACCCCCGACCTTTTGGTCCGTAGCCAAACGCTCTATCCAGCTGAGCTAAACGCACATGTCTTAACAACAAAACAGATTATAGCATACTCTTTTTCCCTTGTAAAGAGTTTTTTTATTTTTTTAATCTTTTTTTTCGAGTCACCGTAACTGTTCAGAGCCCATTCATAAAATCGCCTCTACGAGGCTCATGTAGGGCTCTGAACAGCCACAAGTCCATTCCCTATTTCAGGTTCAGCTTTGCAAATGCATCTGCAAATGCATTGTTCAGCGGTGCCTCCGCTTCTTTTTTCTGCTTATTCAGGTAGCGCTGTACGTCTTTTTTGTTTACGCCTGCCCCTTCTTTCTCCCTCCGGTTCTTAAAGGCAGAAAGCTTCTCCTTGTATCCGCATCCACAGATGAAGGTTTCCTCGTCCCCTTTCACATACATTTCCATCTTTTTATGGCATTTGGGGCAGCGGGCATTGGTCACCCGGGAGACCGTCTCCCTGTGGCCGCACTCTCTGTCCTGGCAGACCAGCATTTTGCTGTTTTTTCCGTTCACTGCCAGCATCCGCTTTCCGCAGACAGGGCACTTTTTATTTGTGAGATTTTCATGCCGGAAGGTGCCGTCCCCGGTCCGTATCTCCCCCACGATCTCCTCTGTGTATTCTCTGATCTTTTTCAGGAAGTCCTCTTTCCTGATCGTACCCTTTGCGATACCGGAAAGCTTCATCTCCCAGGCTGCTGTCAGTTCCGGCTTCTTCAGATCCTCCGGAACGAGTTCCAGAAGCTGCTTTGCCTTGGATGTAAGATAAATATCCTTTCCGCGCTTCTCCATCAGGAACGTATGGAAAAGCTTGTCGATAATATCTGCCCTCGTTGCCACTGTTCCCAGACCTCCGGTCTCTCCCAGCGTCTTTATTGCCGCCGCATCCCTGGACTCCATGTATTTCACGGGATTCTCCATGGCAGAAAGCAGGGTGGCCTCGTTAAAGTGTGCCGGAGGCTTCGTCTTTCCACTGGTAGTCTGAATACGCTCCACTGGCAGGCTCTCCCCCTTCTTTCTCTCTGGAAGCGTCTGTTCCGCTACCGCATTTTCTTCCTCTGCTTCCTCCTCCAGGTCAGACAGATTCTCATAGGCTTCCTTCCATCCCTGACTCTTGACGATCTTTCCCTTTGCAATAAAGCTCTCACCTGCCGCTTCTCCCCGCATAGTGGTCTGCTCGTACTCAAATGGCGGATAGAGCACAGAAAGAAAACGGCGTACCACCAGGTCATAGATCCTGCGCTCATCTACAGTCATGTGGTCAAGCTGCACGAACTGCTCCGTGGGGATGATGGCGTGGTGATCGCTTACCTTTTTATTATCTACAAAAGAACTGTTTGTTTTTATCGGACGCATTGCAAGGCTCCCTGCCATCCTGCGGTACGGACCTGTTGCACAGGCCTGCAGCCGCTCTTTCAGTGTTTCCGCCACATCCGTGCTGATATAGCGGGAATCCGTTCTCGGATAAGTGAGTACCTTGTGATTCTCATAGAGGCGCTGCATGATATTCAATGTCTCTTTTGCAGAATAGCCAAACCGTTTGTTGGCATCCCTCTGCAGTTCTGTAAGGTCATAAAGTCCCGGCGCATAGGATTTTTTTGATGTTTTCTCGACAGCAGTAATCTTAAGCTTCTGCCCCTTAAGCTTTTTCTCCAGCTCTTCGATACGCTCTTTCTGGAAGGTGCGCATTCCCTTGCTCTTCTGATCCTGCCAGGTCCAGCAGATTCCTCCGGCCTGAAGCTTCATTCCGTAGTATTCCTCCGGCTGAAACCGGCGGATTTCTTCCTCTCTCCTGGCGATCATGGCCAGCGTAGGTGTCTGCACGCGTCCACAGGAAAGCTGTGCATTGTATTTGCAGGTAAGTGCACGGGTGGCATTGATTCCCACCAGCCAGTCTGCCTCTGCACGGGCCACAGCAGCCGCATAGAGGTTGTTGTACTCTCTGCCGTCCTTCAGATGGGCAAAGCCTTCGCGGATCGCCTTGTCTGTGACAGAGGAAATCCACAAACGCTTCACAGGCTTTCGACAGTCTGCCTTCTCCAGGATCCACCTGGCCACCAGCTCGCCCTCTCTGCCGGCGTCCGTGGCAATGACGACCTGACCGATATCCTTCCGGTACAGCTGGGTCTTTACATCCTTAAACTGCTTTGCCGTCTGTCTGATCACCACGAGCTGCATCTTCTCTGGTATCATAGGCAGGGTTTCCATGCTCCACTGCGCATACTTTTTATCATACTCCTCCGGATCCGCCAGGGTGACCAGATGCCCCAGTGCCCAAGTCACGACATATTCCGTCCCCTCCATGGCCCCGGGAAGCTTCTTCTGACAGTGCAGCACGCGGGCAATATCCCGGGCCACGGAAGGTTTCTCAGCAATAACCAATGATTTCATAGCTTTCTCTTTCCTTATGAATTTCCTGTCGGGATATAGGGACGCAGCGCTCCTGCAACATTGGAGATCGGCATGGTCTGCAGCCATACACGCCCGGGGCCCGTGATAACTGTATTAAACAGGCCCTCGCCGCCGAACAGTATATTCTTCACACCCGGAACTGTCTGGATATCAATGGCGCATCCGGCAGTCATCGCGGCCAGATGACCGGTATCTACCACGATCTGCTGTCCCGGCTGAAGTTCATATTCGATCACATGACCGTCAAATTCCGCAAAAGCAACTCCATATCCGCTGACCTTCTGAAGGATAAAACCCTCTCCTCCAAACAGACCCGCTCCCACCTTTTTGTTAAAATGTACAGAGAGCTGAACGCTCATTTCACTGGCCAGAAATGCACTTTTCTGGAAAATCATCTCGTTTCCCGGTGAAATCTGAAATGCCCGGATGGATCCCGGAAAACTGGACGCAAAAGCGATCATGCCTGCGCCCTGCGCGGTATAAATGTTCTGAAACATCTTCTCACCGGAGAACATCCTTCCGAATGCTTTTCCAAGCCCACCGTTCGTGGTCGTCTCCATCTTCATATTCGGCGACATCCAGGACATTCCGCCGCCCTCCGTTACCATGCGCTCACCTGACTCCAGATGGCAGATGACTACCGGAAGTGTTTCTCCTTTAATCTCATATCTCATAAACTGCTCCTCCTTTTCTGGCTGCCACAGACGTTTCCTGCCTGTGGGATACTCCTGCCGGCTACAGAATACCTGCAGGTTTGTTATTTCTTATCATACCATTTTACGCAGTTTCGGGCAATACAAAAACAGTTCAAATCAGCTGACTACTTTCTCACAATATTCTGCAGCCATACCCCTTTCTTCACCAGAACAAACCCGACGATACACTTGATCCAGTCCGCCATCTGCACCAGGCAGAAAATAACCAGTACATGAAGCTCCGTATATCTGCTTAAGACATATGCCACCGGAACGCTGACACACCAGATAAATACACTGTCAAACAGGAAGGTAACGATCGTTTTTCCTCCGGAACGGAGTGTGAAATATGCCGCATGGAGAAAAGCATTCTGGGGCATGAAAACCGCCTGAGCAATGATAAAATACGCTGCCAGCTCCTTCGCCTGGGCAGTGGTATTATACAGCCCCGGAAATACCCCGGCCAGAGCCAGCATAACGGCAGCCACAAGAACGCAGCAGAAAACAGAAAATGCGATCATTTTATTGTCAGTATCTCTGGCTTCCTTCATTTTACCTGCCCCCAGAAGCTGTCCTACAATAATCGCAACGGAATCTCCCAATGCGATAAAAACGACATTAAATACATTGTTGATCGTATTGGAAATATTCATTCCCGCCACCACACTTAGCCCTCTCACAGAATAACACTGGGCAAGCATAGCCATGGCAGATGCCCACAGCGTTTCGTTTAATAACAGAGGGATCCCTTTTACCGTAAATTTTCTTACCAGAATGGCCGGTACCTTCATCGTACGGTATAAGCCTTTTACATAACTGTTCTTCTCTTTGTTCCTGTGTGTCCAGTATATGACAATGAAAGCTTCCACATATCTTGAAAGCACGGTTGCCATCGCCGCACCCGCAATGCCCAGTCTGGGAAACCCGAATTTTCCATAGATCAGCAGATAATTGAACAGCAGATTCACCGCCACAGCAATAACCCCGGCCCTCATGGGAACCACTGTCTCACCACATTCACGCAAAGAACTTGCATATACCTGCACCATCATAAATGCCGGAAGTCCCGCCAGCATGATCCTCAGATATATTTTTCCGTACTGCAGGGCAGCCGCCAGATCTCCCCCGTCACTGCTTCCATTTAAATACAGCTGGATCAGATTCTCACCGGCAAAGAGGAACAACAGCACAGCAGCACCCGTCAAAAGCGCCGCCATCCATATTTTATATCGGAATGTATGGCGGATTCCCTCCTCATCCCTCTGTCCAAAATATTGCGCGGTAAAAATTCCCGCTCCTGCCAGACCTCCAAAAATACAGAGATTATATACAAAGATCAGCTGATTGACAATGGCAACACCCGACATCTGCTCTGTACCGATCTGTCCCACCATAATATTATCCAGAAGGCTTACAAAATTGGTAATGCCGTTCTGGATCATGATCGGTACTGCTATTGACAGTACCATTCGATAAAAACTTCTGTCTCCGATAAATTTTTTCGTTATTCCGGTATTTTTCATATCTCTTCTCCTCATTCGTGAACTCTCCATGATCAGCGAGAAAGTAAGACCTTACACGCTATCCCTCACAAAATTCGAAAGCATCAAGGGGCAAATACTTTTGCCCCCAACATCAATCATATAGCAGGTAACCCCTTCGATTACCTGCCATATGATTCTACTCATTCGTTTCTATATTCTTCACTGTCGCAATATCGATCAGCGTCAGCTTCCTGATATCCGTATTTTCCAGGCTGGTGATCAGTGCATTGGCTGTGTCCATGGCCGTGAGAACGTTGACGCCCGTCTCAATGGCATTTCGACGAATCACGAATCCGTCTCTGGAGTGTTCCACACCCTGTGACGGGATATCAATAACAAGATCAATCTCATGTCCCAGGATCAGATCCAGGATATTCGGCGATTCCTGCTCAACCTTTCTGATCTGGATGGCATGAACACCGCCTGCGTTCAATGCCTTTGCCGTATTTCTGGTGGCGTAGATTCTGTAACCGATGGCCTCGAAGCGGCGGCCGATCTCTACTGCCTCCTCCTTGTCTTCATCCCTGACCGTCATGATCATGTTCTTAAACTTTGGAAGATTGATTCCTGCACCAAGGAATGCCTTATACAGAGCCTCATTGAAGGTTTTTGCGATACCCAGACACTCGCCGGTGGACTTCATCTCCGGCCCCAGGCTGATGTCTGCGCCTCGGATCTTCTCAAAGGAGAATACCGGCATTTTGATGGCAATATACTCTGCCTCCGGTGCCAGCCCTGTGGGATAGCCCAGTTCTCTCAGTTTGTGCCCCAGGATAACCTTCGTGGCCAGCGGCACGATCGGGATTCCTGTGACCTTACTGATATAGGGAACGGTACGGCTGGATCTCGGATTCACCTCGATCACGTACACTTCCTCGCCGCACACGATGAACTGGATATTGATCATACCGATGACATGAAGGGCCTTTGCCAGCCTCTTCGTGTACTCTACAATGGTAGCCTTCACCCTGTCATTCAGGCTGGGAGCCGGATAAACAGAGATACTGTCTCCGGAATGGATGCCCGCCCGTTCGATATGCTCCATGATTCCCGGAATCAGGATATCCTCTCCGTCACATACCGCATCGACCTCTATTTCCTTTCCAACCAGGTACTTGTCCACCAGAATCGGATGCTCCTGGGCGATCCGGTTGATGATACCGATGAACTCATCTACATCCTCATCATTGATGGCAATCTGCATTCCCTGTCCTCCCAGTACATAGGAAGGTCTTACCAGCACCGGATAGCCCAGCTCGTTTGCGGCTTTCTTTGCCTCCTCTGCTGTAAATACCGTGTGTCCGGAAGGTCTCGGTATCTCGCATTTTTCCAGGATCGCATCGAATAATTCCCTGTCCTCTGCCGCATCTACATTCTCTGCGGATGTTCCAAGAATCGGCACGCCCATCTTCATCAGAGCCTCCGTCAGCTTGATGGCTGTCTGTCCTCCAAACTGTACCACGGCTCCGTCCGGTTTCTCAATATTAACGATACTCTCCACATCCTCCGGTGTCAGCGGTTCAAAATACAGCTTGTCTGCAATATCAAAGTCGGTACTTACCGTCTCCGGATTGTTATTGATGATAATGGTCTCGAATCCCTCTTTTGCAAAGGCCCAGGTACAGTGTACGGAACAGAAGTCAAATTCAATACCCTGTCCGATACGGATCGGGCCGGACCCGAGCACCAGCACCTTCTTTCTGTCACTGGTCTGCACCGCTTCATTTTCACTGCCGAATACGGAATAATAGTAAGGTGTCTCTGCCGCAAACTCCGCCGCACAGGTGTCTACCATCTTGTAGGCAGCTGTGATGCCGTTTGCACAGCGCATCTCTTTAATTTCTTCTTCTGTCTTTCCGGTAAGTTTTGCAATGACAGAATCCGGGAACTCGATACGCTTCGCCTCTTTCAGAAGTTCTACCGTCAGCTCCTGTGTCTTCAGAGCCTGCTCCATCTCTACCAGAATCGCAATCTTGTCAATAAACCAGATATCGATCTGTGTGATCGCATGAATTTCCCCATAGGAGATCCCCTTGCGGATGGCTTCTGCGATCACCCAGATCCTCCTGTCATCCACAATCTTCAGCTGCTTACGAAGTGCATCCTGATCCAGTGCTGTAAAGTCATAGGACATCAGTGAATCCACATGCTGCTCCAGGGAACGGATCGCCTTCATCAGGGCTCCTTCGAAATTGTCACAGATACTCATGACCTCACCGGTAGCCTTCATCTGTGTGGTCAGAGTACGTTTGGCACTGATAAATTTATCGAATGGCAGTCTCGGGATCTTTACCACGCAGTAATCCAGCATCGGCTCAAAGCTGGCATAGGTCTTTCCGGTAATGGCATTTTTGATCTCATCCAGGGTGTACCCCAGAGCGATCTTGGCCGCCACCTTTGCGATGGGATAACCGGTCGCCTTGGACGCCAGCGCCGAGGAACGGCTTACCCTGGGATTTACCTCGATGACACAATACTCAAAGCTGGTGGGATGCAGCGCATACTGCACGTTACATCCTCCGGTGATGTTCAGCTCACTGATAATATTCAGCGCAGAGGTACGCAGCATCTGGTACTCCTTATCCCCCAGCGTCTGGGAGGGAGCCACTACGATACTGTCACCCGTATGCACACCTACCGGGTCAATATTTTCCATATTGCAAACGGTGATACAGTTTCCGTTGCTGTCACGCATCACCTCATATTCGATTTCCTTCCAGCCCGCAATGCAGCGCTCCACCAGAACCTGTCCCACGCGGGAAAGACGCAGGCCGTTTTCCAGGATTTCCACCAGTTCTTCGTAGTTGTGGGCGATACCGCCGCCGCTTCCTCCCAGGGTGTATGCGGGACGAAGCACGACAGGATAGCCGATTTTCTCTGCAAACGCCACACCATCATCAATATTCTCCACCACCAGAGATGCCGCCACAGGCTCACCGATTTTTTCCATCGTACTCTTGAATTCCAGACGGTCCTCTGCTTTTTTGATCGTCTCAGAGGTGGTTCCGATCAGCCGTACGTTGTGCTCCCTTAAAAAGCCTGCCTCCTCCAGCTCCATAGCCAGATTCAGTCCCGCCTGTCCTCCCAGCGTCGGAAGGACACTGTCCGGCTGTTCCTTCAGGATCAGCTGCTCGACAACTTCCACAGTCAGAGGTTCGATATAGACTCTGTCTGCGATATCCTTATCGGTCATAATCGTTGCCGGGTTGGAGTTTAAAAGCACGACCTCGATGCCCTCTTCCTTCAGAGAACGGCATGCCTGCGTTCCGGCGTAGTCAAATTCCGCCGCCTGTCCGATGACAATAGGACCGGAACCGATCACAAGTACTTTCTTAATATCTGGATTCTTTGGCATTACTGATTCACCTCCATCATTTTCATAAATCTGTCAAACAGATAGCCGGAATCGAGAGGTCCCGGACAGGCCTCCGGATGGAACTGTACAGTGAAAATATTCTTTCCTGTATAGGAAAGTCCCTCGTTCGTGCCATCATTTACATTTACAAATGCCGGAGTAGCTACCGCAGAATCCAGATTCTCTGTATCTACCACATAGCCGTGATTCTGAGAGGAAATATATACTCTGGAAGTTGCAAGATCCTTCACCGGATGATTGCCTCCTCTGTGCCCGTATTTCATCTTATGTGTATCTGCACCGTTCGCCAGTGCCATGAGCTGGTGTCCCAGGCAGATGGCAAAGATCGGAATATCCGTCTGATAGAGCTTCCTGATCTCCTCAATGATCGTGGTGCACTCCTTCGGATCACCCGGTCCGTTCGAAAGCATGATTCCGTCCGGATTTGATGCCAGGATTTCTTCTGCAGAAGTCAGCGCCGGATAAACCGTCACCTGACATCCTCTCTGATTTAAGGAGCGCGCAATATTTCTCTTGGCCCCGAGATCAAGAAGTGCTACCTTCGGTCCGTCACCCTCCAGCACATATTTTTTCCTGCAGGTAACCTTCTCCACGACCTTTCCTGTGGTATAGTCTTTCAGCTTTGGCAGGATTTCTTCTATATTATAATTCTCATTTGTGGTGATCATGCCATTCATGGTTCCCTTCTCACGAAGGATCTTGGTAAGCGCCCTTGTGTCAATACCGGCGATTCCCGGAATGTCGTGCTTCTCTAAGAAATTCTGAATCGTATCCTCACTGCGGAAATTACTGGGGATACGGGACAACTCCCGCACAATGTAGCCATCCGGCCAGGGTCTTGCTGACTCCATATCTTCATGACAGATGCCATAATTTCCGATCAGCGGATAGGTCATGACCACTGTCTGCCCTGCATAAGACGGATCGGTGAGCACCTCCAAGTATCCTGTCATTGACGTGTTAAATACAATTTCACTGATGATCTCTTTTGTAGAACCAATACTGGTTCCGGTAAACACTGTACCGTCTTCTAATATGAGAAATGCCTTCATTTGCCACCTGTCCTTTCGTGTTCTTAAAAGGGGTAGGCACTCTGCCCGGGAGCAGAGAGCCTACCCCCTCTTCTTTCCATACAATACCTGTAGCCCAAATCTCCCGTAATCTGTGTGGGTCGCCTTTGACCTGCAAATATTCAAATTTTAAAAATTCTACCACAAATGTATTTTCTTTTCAACCTCTTTTATTTATTTGTATAAAAAAGGCAATTACGGATTTAGTTCTGCAATCCGGGTAACTGCCACGTAAATTTCCTGGATCCGGTACCAGGTCCGGTAATCGATAATACCTGTCTCGGGAAGTCCGAAGATTTCCTGAAAGATCTGCACGGCATCCTGCGTGCGCTCACCATAGATTCCATCTACCGGTATCTTGGGAAGAAGCGGATAATCCTCAGAGATTGCATTCAGCTGGTCCTGTATCTGCTCAACCTTATCGCCTGTTGAACCGATATCCAGATCAAAGCCGGGCCATGATAGAGGGATTCCCGCAATTTCCTCGGCAGTATTAATGTAAATACTGCTTCCGTAATAGTGACGCAGAATCTGGATCGGCGTATATCCCTGATCTCCGAGGGATTTGGACCCCCACTGGGATAGCCAGTTCGGGCAGGTGACTCTCTGCCCGTCACAGTACTGCGTCAGAATCGGCTGCTTCACATTGGGCCGTGAAAGATAGCTTTCGAACACTTCATCTACCGCTTCCGAAATACTTTCAAAAACATTTCTGCCATAAATCCATTTATGGTCAAATGCGGTTGAAGAGGTAATTGTAAAGTCAAATCCTTTGTTGCGGTACCATTCTGTGTATACGCGGTTCAGGGTAAAGGACATAATGGCCAGCACATTGGCAATAATGGTCGCTTTGGGCCACGTTGCATAGATCTCGCTGGATGCTACATTTTTGATATAATCTCTGTACCGGATGTAATAGTCGGTTGCTGTACTGTCCATGGGTGAGCCGTCATGAACCACAATGAATTCAGGGATAACCACACGACTCAGGACAATTTCTCCTGTCTGGCTTACGGGCTTGATTTCTGCCTCTGCAATCTTCGGGGGATAGTCTCCATAAAGCGTATGTGCAGGAATCACAATATTCTGATATTGCTCAGGCTGCGCCAGAGGATTCATCCTCACATCCTGCAGTGCTGTGGCTTCCGGAAGGATCTCCGCTCCGGAAATCGTAACCGGCTCATATCCCGGAGCCGTAATCCGCAGCGTATACTCTGCGTATGGCTGCGGTCCTGTCGGATCCATACTATACTCCAGCGGCGGCGCTGCCAGCTCCACGGTATCCGACTGTCCGTTCGCATTCGTTGTGATCTGTTCCACTGTACTTTCGGGATCTCCTGTATAAGATATGGAAATCTGAGCGGCCTCAACCGGTACCGCACGGGCTGCAGACCTGACCTGTATCTGAAGCCTTCCCTGGTCCACATGATTTTCCTGCATTGCTCTTAGATTGCTTTTCTGCATATCTGCCTCATAATCTTATCATTACTGGCAGTGTATGCATGGAAGGCTGACATTATTCTTTACTTTATGCCTTTGCCAAATCGTTACTATTCAGAGTTCATTCGCAAAATCGCCTCTACGAGGCTTTCCTTTTGCTCATGTTTTGCGGGACCCATAGACATAAAAATACATGCAAGCATGCATTTTATGTCCATTTGTCCCTTGGCTCATATTATAAAACAAGACAACGGGCATCTCTGCCCGTTGCCTGTTATGCTTATATGTCAAAAGCAACACTATATCTCATAAATCCACTGATTTCCTCTGCCCAGCCTTTCATGATTCTCGATAAGTTCTGCAAGTGTATATTCTTCCAGATAACTGTTAACTGACTGGTTGATCCTGTCCCATACCAGTTCCCGGATCGCGCACCTGACAGCATCGAATGACGCATCCGTATCCATATCATCTATGATGGAGAATTCTCCTTCCAGTGCGGTGAGCACATCACCCACTTTTATTTCCTCTGGTTTCTTTGCCAGAAGATATCCTCCCTGTGCTCCTTTCTGACTCTTTACAATCCCCGCTTTACGCAAGGTGGCGAACACCTGTTCAAGGTAATTTAAAGAAATATGCTGTCTCCTCGCTACCTTCATCAGAGATATTGCTTCGTTTTGTGATTGCATCGCCATGTCTGTCAGTGCACGCAGTCCATATCTGCCTTTTGTTGATATTTTCACTGTACTCCTCCCTCATCCTTTGTATACCTGTGTTACCATTCACTCCGCGACCAGTAACATATCTGTTCTATTTATCGTTTACTTTCCGCCAGATTTCTTATCTGGGCAATGGTAGTATCTTTCACAGAATCCCTCAGAAGATCCCAGATATGCTGCCAGATTTCTCTTGTAGCACACTGCTCACACTCTATACCGCAATCGATATTCTTTGTCAGACATTCTACCGGTGCCAGATTCCCTTCTACAGCCGTCAGAACATCCAGAACTGTGATATCTTCCGGGTCTCTCGCAAGGCAGTATCCGCCATAGGCGCCTCGCATGCTCTCTACAATACCGCCTTTTTTGAGCATGGATACAATACGCTCGAGATATTTCTCTGAAAGGTTTCTTCTTTCTGCCACATTCAAAACACTCACCAGATGATCTCTCCCTGCGTGGATAGACAGATCCACCACTACCTCGAGGGCATAGATTCCTTTTGTAGATATCTTCATCTTCGTCCTCCGTTCCGCAGCATCGTGACAAGAAACCAGATCAGTATCAGTGGAACAAGAACAGGAATCAGAACACGCATAATCGTAAATACAAGAAAAAATATCACGACAATACTTATTATGACGAATAATTTCCCTTTCCAGGAGTTTAGCTCAAACCTGTAAAAGCTTTTCCCCGGATTCTCAGACTCTTTCTGATCGTTGTAATACTGCCTCTGTGTGTTTCCCGCATGTTCATCCTTACCTTTGGATGTATCAATGATCGTCCGTGCAATCAAAAGCGGACTGCCCAGTTCCTGCAGTACCTGCTCTTCTGTTTTTCCGTTGCTCATCGCTTCTGAAATATATTCTTCATAATAGCGAATTGTGTTTTCAAGCTCGGAAGCAGACACCTCACCTGTCAGTCTTGAACGCAAAGTACCTATAAACTCCGACTTTGTCATGCCGTACCCATCCTTTCTCCTGTCTCCTGATATACAGGCTGCCACGAAGCCGTCTCTTCTATTCAGATAAAAACAGTATAACATAAAAATGAATAAATTCAAGTATGCCCGTAATGTCCGTTTTCTGTTACTATGTTACTGTTCACTTCGTGACCAGTAACACGCTTCGCGATGCACAGATATGATGCATTCTGCATCATATCGCGTGGCTACTCATCCCATCCTTCATAAAATCGAATATTAACCGATATCTGGCGCACTACTTCTCCCTCTTTTAAAACAATATCGCTCACATCGGTTACATAGGGAAGCTGTACATCTTCCTCTGAAAGTTCCAGCGATATCCAGTCGTATGCTGCCTCATTTGCATTTTCTACTGCATCATCAAGCGTTTCGCCTTTCGCATAGCAGCATTCCAGATCAGGGAAATAACCCTCATACGTTCCTGTTTCGTTTTTATGAAATACTGCCGGATATATAAATTTCATATTCTTCTTTCCTTTCCTGCCGTTCTGAACTGTTATGTCTGGTTTAAGTGTCATAAGTCCAAAGCTGCGCTATGCGCGGAACAACCGTAAACCAGTTTTGCCCCCATGTTTAGCGGGTCCTATTTTTTTATTATAAAGAACTTTCCATAAAAATACAATAAAAATAGTAACAATCCAGAGACCATTCACACCCCCTCTGCGAGGCTTTCTTTTTGCTAATGAATGGCTCTGAACTGTTACTATAAGTTTGGTTACTGTTCACTCCGTGACCAGTAACTAAGTTTGTTACTTTACCGTCACTCTTATTTTTCTTGTTTTGCGACTGGCTGTCTTTACCGTTATGGCTGCACTGCCTTTTGCCTTTGCTTTCAGCTTCCCACACCAGATGGTGTGGGAAGTCTGAGTTATTTAACTTTAATCTTTATAACTTTCTTTACTCCGTTGCACTTAACTGTCAGCTTACAGCTTCCTGCTTTCACGCCCTTGATGACACCCTTCTTCGTAACGGAAGCAATCTTCTTGTTGCTGCTTACGTAGGTGATCTTTCCGGCAGGTATTGCCTTTACACTGAGTTTTGTCTTCTTGCCCTTCTTAACAGTAACAGCTTTCTTGCTTACTTTAATGGAAGGCTTCTTTACCGTTACCGTACATGTTGCCTTAAGAGAACCGATAGATGCAGTAATCACCGTCTTTCCTGCCTTTTTCGCCGTTACCTTTCCATCCTTCACAACAGCTGCCTTCGGATTCGAAGATGTCCATGTAACATTTCCACTGATACCCACAACGACGGCTTTCAGTGTTACCGTGCTCTTGCCTTTGGTGTAAATCGTTGCAGACGTCTTATCCAGACTCAGTGATTCTACCTGAGGCTCCTTATTACCAGAAGATACCGGTTGCAGACTGTTCATGGCAGCTGTCAGTTTTGCCAGTGCGCTGTCAATCTCCGCCTGTGTGCTGTTGCTGCCTGCAAGAACTGCCTCTACCTCTTTGAGCACTGCCTGGAACTTACTCCAGCTGTCTGCTGTATATGCAGATTCCTTTAATGCCTTTGCAGCAGTAACCTTACTGTTCAGTTCCCCTCTGTCGCCCGGTTTATCTGAGGATGTTCCGGAAGTCTTAAAGGTAAATGAAGTCTTGCCTGACGGGATTCCCTGTATGTCATATGCAACCACATCCAGTTTGTATTCTCTGCCAGGCTGGAGACCTGTCAGCTGCACAGTCGTTCCTTCCTTCACATCTGCCAGAACCGTATCCCCGTCCATAACCTTATAGCCTGCAATTCCGATCGGATCCTTTACAGCCGGCCAGCTGAGTGTCACAGCTGTAGCTGTCGCCTCAGATACCTCGATTTCCTGCGGTGCTGCCGGTGCACCGACACCTTCATCTGCACGGTACTGATGCGCTCCGATATCCGGTACTGAAATGCCTGTCAATGAGTTTCCAAAGAAGTCAATCGCACTTGCTTCTTTTCCGTTCCTATCTGTAATCACTTTTCCTTTTCCAATAGCAGGTGAACTTTCAGCCAGCTTATAACCATCGAACATACTGCGGACATCCGGTGTCTCATGAAGATTTACCGTTCCATCTGTTGATTCCGGACCACTTCCCGCATTGCGGAAGACCTGCGTTCCTTTGTTTACCACAACTGCTGCGCTGTCACTTGCCGGAGTGTTCGCATAGTTGTAATACAGGTTATTACTGTAGGTCTGTGTGCCGCCAATCGTCCATGTCTCTGTTCTCGGTGTGCTTCCTGCGTAGTAGATGATATTGTTCTCTACTACCATGTTTCCGTAATAACCGTTGCCACGATTACGGATAAACGGAACATTTTCCTTCATATAAAATACGTTATTGTATACATGAGCATCCGGATTTCTTGCAATATCCATTGCTCCCATCAGGTCATTCTGACTGATATTGTAGCGGAAGGTATTTCGGTATGCCTGTGCTTCACAGAACATCACACATCCGCCACCGTTATTATGACTGTAATTGTACTGATATAGTGTACCGTCACCCCAGTCTGCATCCCATGCCTGGCCATCGCCATTGCCGCCGTCATCATTATGGGTGTCAAACACTTCGTTATACTGGAAGACTGCATCCTTACATTTCCAGGGCCATACAGCCGCTGCCACTCTTCCTGAAGATGTTTCTGAATAATCTTTATAATTGATCTGCCTTGCCGCTCCATCAGAAACGTTATATTCGACAAGCGGACGATCACAGTACATCATCGTGATTGCGTCACCGCCTGCATCTTTGATATAGTTGTTTCGTACTGCAACATTCGTAGAACCATATTTCTTTGCTGTTGTATCCGTGATTTCCATCGCCGTAAACTGATCCCAGTAAGCGGTATATCCTACTGCAATTCCCCACCGGTTTACATTCTTTACCGTACAGTTCTCAATCTTAACATCGTCATATCTTGAGATCCCTGTAGCCCCCTCGTTATGAGGTTTGAATACGGTAAAGTAGATACCTCCATTGTTCATGTGCTTGTCGTAAACATTTCCTATTACATCATGAACATTCAGACCGTTCAGATAGATATGTTCTATCGTTCCCTTATCCTGTGCCACAGCAGCCACACCGGTACGGTTCATAACATCCTGTGCATTGTAGGTATTCTCAATCTTCGGAGCCTTATTCACAATCTCCAGATTATTGATTTCAATATATTCGGTATCATACAGCAGGATGGAAGAAGATACATAATCCTGATATTTATGACTGGTACTGTCCAGCCGGTAGCCATAGTTCTGATACCAGATGCCCTGTCCGTTTGTGTCAATGACAGGGGCGGAACCCTCACCATATTGATCGATCACGATCGGCGCCTCAGCACTTCCGCTCTGCCCGAACAGATGCAGATAGCCATCTGTAAATACAGATCCACACTCCAGGAGAACCTTATCTCCCGGCTGCAATGTCAGGTCGTTAATCTTCTGCAGGCTGTAGAATGGTGTACTTTCCGATGTACCGTTATTTGTATCCTTACCATGAAGAGTGCTGACATAATAGGTGATTCCTGCACTGCGGGATGTAGCCTCTGCCGCCTCTGCCCCCATTGCCGGAGCAACTGTGGAGCAGAGCACTGCCAGCGCGGTCATAGCTGCAAATATTTTTTTCTTCATCATAGCCCTCTCCTCCTTATTCTTCTGCCGCTTCATATCCGACACGTACTTCTGCAGCACTTCCGAAGATCAGTCCCTCATTCTGTGAACGGGATTCCAGACCTGAAAGTTTCACATAACGCGCATTCGTCTCGGTAAAGGTAGCATATTTCGTTGTTGAATCCCCTGCCCAGGTTCCTGAAGCAACCTCAGTCCAGTTGGTATTGTCATTGCTGACTTCAACCTTATACTTTGTAATGATACCATTCACTCCGCCGCTCGGTCTCGGAACATACTTAAACATACCGACACGTTTCGATGTTCCCAGATCCAGTGTGATCCAGACATCACTCTGCGCACATCCGCTCCAGGCTGTGTGCCATAACGTGGACATATTATTATCCAGTGCCAGATTGGCATTTCCTTCTGAATTGTTATTCGGCTGATAGCTTCCAACAGTACCTGTCATCGTCGTCGGATCATATTCTTCATAAGATTTCATAATCTCAACCGTGTACTCTTTTGCTGAGCCGTCAGAAACCTTTGTGAGCTTAACTTTATATCCGGACTTCACTTCATCGCTTCCTGTATATTCTTTTCCTGCTGCATCGAATACCTTACAGATGATTCCGCTGTCATAGAAGATCGCTCCCAGAAGCTGACGCACACTGGTTCCTCTCTTTATGCCTGAAATTTTATCAGCTGAAACGGAATATGCCACAGACGTAACTGCAAGCTGTGAAGCAGTAATCTCCAGTGTATATTCTTTTGTCTCTGCACCCTTTGTCAGCTTCACCTTCATGTCAGAAGAAACAAGAGCACTGTCCTCTGCCTGCTGTGTTCCCTTCAGGATATCAAGTGTAACATCCTGTGCATAGATCAGTTCCTCCTTAAGCTCTGCCACTGTCATTCCTTCCGGTACGTTCGTGATCTTTCCGTCCTCAACGGTAAGAGAGATACCCTGAACAGCCAGAGTTGTCTCACTCTTTGCCGACTCAAACGCACCAATATCCGGCTGAACTCCTACACGGTTTCCAAAGAAGTCATACTTCGGAGCACCTGCCACTGCCACACCTGCATTGATCGCCGGTGAGTCGTCCTGAAGTTTGTAACCTGCAAATACATCCCTGTCATGAAGTGTTCCGCCTGCTGCCGAGCTTACCGGAGCCTTGCCGGGATCAACGAACTTCGGATCAACTTTAAGAGCACCTTCCGGAAGCGTTACCTGGTCATACCCGTAAAAGATATTGTTGCTATAGGTACGGTTCGCCTGTACGAATGTATCACCTGTGCTTTTGTTTGTGCTGGTGTTGTAGAAGATATTATTCCTGATGTCTGCCGTTCCTGCTCCACCAAACACTGTGGTACTCAGATCTCCATCGATATAGAATACGTTGTTGTAGATCTCACCGTTCGGATTTCCTGCCAGATGGATCAGGCTTCTTAAGTCATTCTGGCTGATATTGTAACGGAATACACCGCGATATGCTTCACCGCCGCAGAACATGATACATCCGCCGCCATTGTTATGGCTGTAGTTGTACTGATAGATCGTTCCGTCAGAATAATCAATATCCCATGGCTGTGCATCCTGGTTATTATCTCCTACGGTATCGAATACTTCATTGTACTGGAAGATACCATCCTTGCACTTCCACGGCCAGACTGCTGCACAGAGATGCTGCCAGAAATCTCCATATCCCTTTTCCGTTTCCATATCGGCACCGGATTTATCGGAAACATTCTTCTGCACCAGAGGGCGGTAAGCATACATGGCCACGATCGCATCGTTTCCTGCATTCTGCACATAGTTTCCTTCGATTACAAGATTTGTATGACCATAGGTCCGTGCTGTCGCATCTGTAATCTCCTGACCGTTAAACTTACTGTTCTGATAAGTATAACCCACGCAGATACCTGCCCTGGATACATCCTTTACATAGCAGTTCGTGATCCTGATATCATCATATCTGGCAATTCCTGTAGCATCCTCATCCTCCGGAGGCACCACGTTCATCTGGATTCCTCCATTGTTCATATGCTTATCCTGGATATTACCGTTTACATCATGGATGTACAGGTTATCCAGATAGACATGCTCCATGGTTCCGCCATCTTTTGCAATTCCGGATACACCGGTACGATCCATACGGCCGCTTGTTTTGGATACACTGCTGACAGCACCCGGGAAAAAGTCAAAATCATCCGAAGTATTTACAATCTCCAGGTCACTTACCTCCACATAGTCAACATCATACAAAAGGATGGTGGAAGATACATATCCTTTGGATCTGTGTCTTGTATTATCCATCATACCACTATAGGTCTGATACCATACCCCCTGACCTTTCGCATCAATCACCGGCTTGGATGCACCCTCTGTACCATAGCTGCTGACACGGATCGGAGCCTCCTCTGTCCCGTGTACATCCTGCAGATGGATGTATCCATTAAATACGGAGCCCTTCTCCAGAAGCACCTGATCACCCGGCTGTAAGGTTACACTTTTCAACTTATCAAGTGTTTCCCATGCCGTATTCGCCGATGTGCCGTCTTTGGAATTGTCTCCATGCAGACTGCTGAAATAATAGGTAGTACCGGCCACAGCCGTTTCAGCAGCACTCACCTGGAAGGCAGGCAGGATATTCTGACCCGTTCCTGCTACTGCCAGTGCACAAAGCAGTGCTAATACTCTCTTTTTCATCTTTTTCTCCTTTCTGGTCTAATTGTTTATATGCTTTTTCATAAAAAAGTATATACGTTTCCTGTCGCCCTCCACCCGGGCATCTGCCGCACGCTTCGCAATGATTTCATCATATCTTTCTTCGCGCAGCGTTTTATTAATGATATCCTTTACCTCCTCCATAGCAGTCATTCCGTTCTCTTTTCGTCCGGTACATTCGATCAGATAAAGACAGCTTCCATCATCCACGACTGCCGTGGACTCTCCTTCCTTCAGTTCCCATGCATATTCCAGAATATCACTTATGCTCCTTACATATATGACCATATCCTCTGCCGTTATATCCGCATGAGCCAGATAATTCTTTAACTCTTCATCCTCTCCTGCCAATGCTGACAGAGGATGCTCCCCGTCAATCTTCTTATAGACAGATGTAAGTTTCTCCTTCAGCCGGTCTGTCTGCTCCTCATTCATTCCCTCATCCGCATATGGAATCTTAATATAGTCCAGCACCATATCATCATCCTGCTGATAGGCATCCTTATGTTCCTCATAATACTGCTCCCTGTCCGAGTCAGAAATATTCATTCCCTCATTTTCAGGATCCTCACAGTATTTTTTCTGAAGAGTATCCATCTCATATTCCCGATACAGCTCAAGTGTATACTCCGACAGTCCATAAACAACCTCTCCCTTTTCGATTTTCTCCTTCCGGGAGTCATTTTCATTCTTCCATCGTTTCAAAAGTCCCTGATAACTGTCATCTGTTATGTATCCTTTTTCCTTTGCAAGCCCATACACTGCATGTATATATGCAAGATGGTCAACCGCCTCGTCTGCCAGTCTTTCTGCGGGGACCTCACCTTCGATTTCCCTGCTCCAGAAACCGGCATCTACATTTCCGCCGGGTTTTCCCGAAAAATAATTCGTCACATCATATTTTTTCTGTTCTGCGGCATCGAGAAACTCTTCTTTGTCGATTTTGACTCCGTCAATCGTTAAAGAAAACTGATTTCTGTAACCGATAAAACCAACAGCCGCAAGAGCTGCCAAAATCATTATTGTTATAATTACACAGATTTTCTTTCTCACTTGTACTGCTCCTATTCATTTTAAACAAGGTAATTGACATTCCTGTTTGTTTATTATATCATTTTGTTAATCTTTTTTCTTGTTAAAAACAGTCCATTTTATAATACTTTTTGTATAATACGGAACTGGAGGTGGTTATTTACATGAACGGGAATCTACACATGGAACAGAAACACACTTCGGGGAACAGTGCTCTGTGTATCAGTACGCCTACCATCATAAGCGCACTGGATCAGACCCGTGAGAATTATTACAGTTTTGCAAAGCATATTCACAAATCCATCGAAATTTATCTCATCACTTCCGGCTGCTGTTCTATGGATATCAACCGCCAGAAGGTTATCTGCAAAGCCGGTGATTTTGTGCTGATTCCGCCAAATACAGTGCATTCCTTTTATCTGGAAACAGAAGATCCATGTACCTTCCGGCACATCCACTTCGATCCCGCTCCCTTTTACCAGTGGTTACTAAATGCAGCGGAGCCATACCCTCTGGATCTGGTGACAGCACTGATTTTTTCGTGTGATTCTCATTTCTATTTTTCGTCAAACGAAAAGATTACTGCCCTTGTTTCAGCTATTATTGAGGAAACAGCAGCGGGAAGAACTGCTTCTGCCGCACTTACGAACCTTTATCTCGCTGAACTGATGCTCTTCCTGATCGAACAGGTGCCTTCGAGGCTTCCTGTCCTTCCGGATTCCGGAGCCCACACACCGGAACAGATCCGATATGTTTCCTATGCGCTCTCTTACATTCACGAAAACTATGCCGGAAAGATACTGATCCGCGATATCGCAGAGCATTTAAACATTTCCACCCGTTATCTGAGCAAAGTGTTTTTCCAGCACATGAATCTGACCATTTTAAACTATATCAACATTTACCGTATCAACCAGGCGATTGACCTGATGACACACACCAATCTGACTCTGACTACGATTGCCACTCAGATCGGTCTGAAGGATTCCCAGCATTTTTCCAGACTGTTCCATACGATCATCGGTATTTCACCTAACCGGTACCGGAAGCTGCTGCTTCATGATATGGAAGATACGCCGTCAGACGGAAATTTCAAGATAAAACTCTAAACGGCCGGCACACTTCCATCTTATCGGGAAGTGTGCCGGCCGTTACAGATTGGTATTAATTTAACTCTTTTTAATTTTTACATTCTTTGCGATCTTTGCTTTCTTCATCAACTTCAAATAAGCTTTGTATTTCTTCTTCGGAACCTGGATCACTGCTTTTTTATTGATTCCTGCAAACGCCTTGCTTCCGATACTCTTTAAAGTGTTTGACCGTATCACTACTTTTTTCAGATTTTTACAGCCATCAAATGCCTGCTTTCCGATCTTCCTGATATTTCTGCCAATCGTCACCTGTGTAAGTTTCGTGTTCTTCCGGTATGCCTTCGGAGCGATTTCCGTCACCTGGTAAGTAAGACCGCCGATCTTTACGGTATCCGGAATCGTAATCTTCTTCGCCTTCTTATTCAGTACTTTCGTAACGGCTACTGTCTTCACGGAAGATGCTGATGAAGTAACCTTTACTTCCAGTGTATTGACACGATGAACGGTTCCCACACCGGGGACTGCTGCCGGAGGATCCGGTGTCGGAGTTTTGCCGGGATCCTTGCCGTTATTCTGATCCTTGCCGTTATCCTGATCCTTTCCGTTATCATCGTCCTTCCCGCCATCTTCATCTTTTCCGTCTCCCGGCTCCGGTTTTTGCTGTGTTTCCTTAACCGTCAGCGTAATGCTTCCTGCTACACCACTGCCATCTTCCGCTACCGCTTTGATGGTGGCTGTTCCGGCAGCATGTGCCGTAACGACTCCATCTTCATCGACAGAGGCGATCTCCGGCTGTTCCGAAGACCATTTTACATCCTTATTACTTGCGTCCTCCGGAAGTACTTCCGCTGTAAGGCTTATGCTTTCCCCTTTCTCCAGCTCCGACTTTTCCGCTTTCAGGACAATGCTCTCTACCATTGTCGGCGGAACGGTAAAACGTATTTCCGCTGCATTGGAGAAGAATCCACCTTTAGCAGCTGTTGAGACAAACTTCACAAATTTTGCTTTCTTCACCTCATTGAAGGATGCCAGCTTCCAGGAGCTGTCTGCTGACCAGCTTCCCTCTGCCGCCAGTTCAAATACTGAACCATCTGTGCTTACATAAACTTGATATCCGGTAATATTACCATTGGTATTTCCATCCTGTCTCGGGAGATAGCGCAGTCCGGCAAGCTCTGTCTCTTCGCTCAGTTCGAACACAAGATAATGATTTGCATAGGACTGATTATCCGTCGTGCCTCCGGAATATTTCGTATGCCAGAAAGTGCTTCTGTCACCATCCAGAACGTTGACAGCTGCATCACTTTCACTGACTGTCTCTTCACTTCCGACTGTCTTTATGGTGACCGATCCCACCGGATAATCATCGGTATCATCGGCAGCGGGTCCTTCTGAGCTGTAGTTCTTCAGGATATCTTTTCCCAGCTTCTTAAGATCCGTGCCGGATGCTTCGGCTGTATACTCTGTATTGGCTCTTGCCCATGCCCATTCGAATTCAAACCAGTTGATGTTCTTTGCAGTCTCTCCGGAAAGCTCCGCTTTCTTCTGCTCGATCCACATGGTCCAGCGCTGTTTGTAGAAATCCTTCGTAAGTCCTGCCCACTGACGGTTGGAATAATCCTTCAGCCCTCCTGACTCACACTGCGGATAGGCTCCCCAGGTCGTCACAAGCGACTTTGCATTAAATTCATACAGATCCTTCGTGAAATCATCCGTACCATCTGCCAGCGCCTTCGCCTGCTCTACCCATGTCCCAAGGAGAAACTCCTTTCTGGTTCCCAGTACCTGTTCTACCTTATCGATCAGGTTCAGGAATTCATCCGAGGTTCGTGTAAACGCCTCCTGGTCTCTGTCATTCAAGGCAGCTATCATGGATGAATGGTATTTCTGTGCCGTATTTGACAGAATCTGTTTTAAAATATCCGCCACATCATAAAGATATCCGTCGCTTCCCTTTAATTTATCATAATCCTTCAGAAGAAGTCCTGCAGCCTTCTCCAGCTCTGCCATATCATAACCGATCACCGCATTTCCCCAGCTGGAGGCTGCAAGTATGCTGGTAGCCGGGCGTGCGTTGATATAGGACTCCGGCGCTCCCTGTCCACGCATATTCAGGGAAGCCTTGTAAACCGTATTCTCCAGGATCCGCATTGCCTCATAGGCATTCTCACTCTCTGCACCATAACGGCGTGTCACATATTTTTTCAGCCATTCCTCTGTGTTGATCTCCACCAGATCCTGACTGGCATCCTCACACCACACAGTTTCGAACAGAAGATCATAGAGTACCGGATTATTCTGGGAACCCTCCGGTGAAATACCGATACCGCTCATGACCGGAGAGGTATTCGCAGCCTCTACCACACCGCTTACCAGATTGTCCATATGTCCGTGCAGACCCATACGGCCGCCGAAGTTATTCAGCATACAGTACACAAATGGTGTATTTGCAAAATTTCCTCCACCATAGGCACCCGCATTTGTTTCATTCCAGTGCGGTGTTTTTTCTGCATACAGGTCAAGGATCAACGCATGCTCTCTGTTCCCTTCAAGTCCCGCAAGAAGACCATTTGAAGGATTTCCCTGCCAGGACTGGATCACCCAGACTGCATCCGGATCGTAGGCCATCATGGCTGCCAGTGTATTCGAGCTGACATCCGCCGTATTCATTCCACCTGTATTTCCTCCCTCATGGAACGGATCTGTTGCATAGTAGTCTGTCACATCACCGTAGACATTTTCCTGGCATTTATAGAACAATGCCGCATATTTATCATATGCCTCCGTAGTAGTACGCAGCATATACGGACGCTGGAAGGAACACCAGCTGCCCTGCGGGATCACATCATTGCTTCCAAGTGCATACTCACCCTTTGCCACACTTGCTATGTCAGTCGGAACCATACCGCTGTAACCCTGCAGTACCGGCTGCATGCCGAGCTTTCTCATGATCAGCTGGTTCTTTCTGGCCAGCTCTGTCCTGCCGGTAAACCAGGAATCATGGACCGGTCCGCCGTATCCGGACAGGTTCGCCATATAAGCCCATGCGTAAAAAGCAGGACCTGCAATATAATCCTTAACCGCCTCGTGACTGTATCCCAGTGCTCCAAGGAACTGTCTCCAGACCTCTTCCTGTCCGGTGATATCAAGCACCAGATTCACACCGTTAAGGGCCAGCCAGTCAAGCTCTTTTCTCCATTCGTCCTCGCCCCAGAACGGCATGGAGTAGGACATCGTACAGTAATTGTAGGCATAACGGACGGGAACCTTACACTCCTTATGTACCTTTTTACCTACCGGCACGATCTTTTCCGGCATCTTTACCTGATTTCCCACCTGAGTGATTGATACGTTGCAATAATACTTCAGATAATGATTTAAACCGCTTGCAAGCGATACACCATCGTTTCCGGTAATCAGGACCCTGCCGTCCGTATCATCCTCGATATCATAATAATCATACTTCTGTTCTGCACCAAGTTTGAAAGTAAACCAGTCCACATAAGCCTCACCAACATTCCGGCGAATGATCCCCTTCACCTCATCGATGGTATCCTGCGCGGTTACTTCCTGATTATATTCTGAATCCTTATAAGATACCGGTCCTTTAAATTCTGCCTTCTTTGCATCTCCCAACCGGGTTCCCTTGACACGGATCTCATTTAACACTGCTTTCTCATTCTCCGAATGATACTCCAGAAGGATACGCACGCTGCTGGCCTTTACGTTCCCTGCCTGGTAGACCTCTCCGGATGACGGGCAGGACTCCTTACCTGTTTTCTCTGCCAGCTTTGAATAATTCTGACCGTCATTGCTATAGTACAGAGAATACTGAGAATAACCTGTTGACGGTGTATAAACTTCAATCTCTGAAAGACTGTACTCTCCTCCGAGACCGATATCCACATAGGCAGGATACTGTTTCGCCGTCCAGGTGTTTTTCGTATTTCCATCCACGACTCTGTCGAGTGTATCCTGATTGTAATTGGAATGAAGCTCTGTGCTTCCCCAGGCAATATTCTCCGTATCACCCTCTACAATTCCGGCTTTATTCGCAAGCACCTGGAAGTCTGCCAGATGCGGGATCGTCGCTTTGGCTGCATCATTGGCAGCGCCAAAGACAACCTTCACTGACTCATACTCCACTTCCTTGGCATTGCTGCTGAAATCACTGACTGCGATCTCCGCACGTCTGCTGTCTGCCGAAGTACCAAGCGTTCCGTTCGTCACCTGACTGTACTGTGAAGCCCCTTTGCTCTTTCCGTAAATCGTATAGCTGTACTGCGCTCCCGTCTGATCCTGCTTCATAGCCAGAACAAACTTACGCATTTTCTGATTTACACCAAAGGATGTCTCCACATAGGGAAGTGTTCCGCTCTCTGCTTCGATCTCTGAGAATGTCTTTGTATGCAGAGGGGCAGCTGTATCTGCATTGCTGTCCGTAATGGCAGCTTTATTATCAGACGTATTGACCCCTGCTTCCAGAGACAGATTCTTCACCAGATTCTCAAGGACAATCTCTTCCTCTGCCCCGTTATCAATGTAGATCTCAGCCTCGGCAATCGCCGGCCAGAACAGTCCTGCCGCACCGTCTGTCAGTGGATTCGTGATCGTCACATAGAGATGGGACATGGCCTGCGGATTCGCAAACACAAACTCATATCCTTCACTTAATACGGCAGTCTTTTCCGAGCCTTCTACAGCAATCAGGTCACTGGTCACACCATTTAAGGCATACTTCAAACTGACATCCATACTGCGGTTTGTCTGATTCTCAAATTTTACTACAACTTTCTTCACGCATTTTGTGTTTGATGCCGGCAGTGCAAACTCAACAGTCGCAGGCCACTGTGCACCATTGTTGACCCACATGGTTCCGGTATCTCCGTCCACCATCTTGTCTTTGGACTTGTCACTGTTCTGCTCTGACGGAACCGTAATGGTACAGTCTGCTGCAATGTTTTCCAGGCCGCTCCCTGCCCCGGTTTCTGCCAGTGCCGTCACAGGAACCGCCGTAAACACCAGCATACCCGCCATCAGAAGGCTGATGCCCTGTTTCCATAAGTTTCTTTTCTTCTTCATAGTAACCTCCCTTGTTTTTTGTGAAACTCTACCGAAAATCTTTGATCATTCCCGTTAAGCTCCTTTGTGCTGATAGCACAGAAGCCCGGAAGCATCATTTCCTACACTTCCAGGCTTCTTGTAAAGCAGATAGCGGGAATCGAACCCGTCTCTCCAGCTTGGGAAGCTAGCGTTCTA
>OLOS01000859.1_pt1 | contig 28648 bp, 28 predicted proteins | sample 1672631 | NCBI WGS metagenome assembly OLOS01 (sample SAMEA3136707, study PRJEB25190) | human gut metagenome | biome: human gut; feature: human-associated habitat; material: faeces | place: Austria | collected 2013 | reverse complement strand
TCCCTTTTGTCAATCCTTTTTTTACCCTTTTTTTCGTTTTTTTTAATAAATTTTAAAACATCTTGATTTTATCGCTTTTTAAACGGTTTAAAGCTCTTAATTTAAGGGATTTGATATTAAATACATATAAACAATTCCCGAATTTTAAATTTCTATACATCTAATTAATAAAATATTCATAATAATCAATTGACTCAGCATTCCTAATTATTGGCTCGCAGCACTACAATTTATAAAAAAAACGAAATTTCACAAATTAAAAGTCACCTTGCGGTGACAATTGCTCTATAAAAGCTTAATCATCTATTTTGCCAAAAAAGGTAAGTGCAATCAAGCCGCTGATACCAACCAGACAGTAAACGATACGTGTGAATAAGGTTCCTTTGCCAAACAGCATAGTGACTAAGTTAAAATCAAAGAGCCCAATCAGACCCCAGTTCAAGGCACCGACAATCACCAGTATCAACGCAATAATCTTTAATGTTTTCATTATGCTTTACCTCCTGATGATTAGTATGACCCATTTATTAAAAAATATTATACCCTAGCTTCAAAATATCGAACCATCATAGATTACCAAATTTTTGATAGAAAAAAACAGCCGTGCAATGCACAAAGCTGTTTCTATTTATTAATGAATCGGTTTTGAATTAAAAAGCTTCAGCAATTCATTCCAAACTTCATCTACACCCTGTTTTGTCTCACTGGAAAAAGGAATCAGCACTTCTTCTTCACGAAGCAGCAACGTTTCTTTAATTACATTCAGATTCTTTTTAATTTCTGAACGTTTCAGCTTATCCATTTTGGTAGCGACCACAAAACATGGCAAATCATAGTATCTTGCGAAATCAATCATCAGCCGATCATCCTCAGTCGGTTTATGGCGAGCATCAACGATCAGCAGCAAACCGCGTTTCTGCGTGCGTTCAGCAAAATAATCCTCCATCATCTCTCCGAATTTCTTCAGCATCGTCTTTGAGGCATTCGCATAACCATATCCCGGCACATCCACCAGCATATATTGATCATTGAGATTAAAGAAATTCAAAAGCCGCGTTTTGCCGGGTGTATTGCCGACATAAGCCAATTTCTTGCGCTGGGTAATCGTATTGATTAAGCTGGACTTACCGACATTGCTTCGGCCTGCCAACACAACCTCAGGCAAATCAGATTCCGGCCATGAATGACGATCGGGAGCTGATATTACCAGCTCCGCTTTATGGATCGTAATCATCGTACTAATGCCAGATCAATGACCTGGGATACATTTTCAACCGGTATGATCTTCACACTGTCTTTTACAGTCTGCGGGAGATCATCAATGTCCTTCACGTTTCCTTTCGGAATAATAACCGTACTGATTCCACAGCGATGGGCAGCCATTGTTTTTTCCTTCAAACCGCCGATTGGCAGAACATTGCCGCGCAGCGTAACTTCACCAGTCATCGCCAAGTCCGCTTTAACCGGAACTTTCGCCAATGAAGAAACTAAGGCCGTCGTCAAAGTAACCCCTGCGCTTGGTCCATCCTTCGGCACTGCTCCCTCCGGTACATGAATATGAATATCTTCACTTTCAAATAATTTACTGTCGATCTTATACTTCTTCGCGTTAGCACGAACATAGTCATATGCAATGCTGGCCGATTCTTTCATCACATCACCCAGCTGACCGGTAATCACAAATTTACCCTTGCCCTCAAAATGAGTCACCTCAATCTGTAAGACATCGCCGCCAAATGACGTATAAGCTAAACCAGTAACGGTTCCAACCTGATCACTTTTTTCACGTTTACCGTAATCAAAAATCTCATGACCAAGCCATTCGTTAATCAGCTTCTTAGTAATCTTAATCGATTTTTTGCCGTCCTTCAAAATTGCAAGCACAGCCTTTCTCGATAAAGTGCCGAGCAGACGTTCTAACTGACGAACACCGCTTTCTCTTGTATAGAATTTAATCAGATACAAAATCATCTCATCGTCAATTTTGAGCTGTGAAGGCTTTAAGCCATTCATCTTCAGCTGTTTAGGCAGCAGATGACGTCTGGCAATGGCCGCTTTTTCCAGTTCTGTATACGATGAAATATTAATAATTTCCAAACGGTCACGCAAAGCCGCCGGAATATCTTCAAGATAATTTGCCGTTGCGATAAAGAGCACATTACTTAAATCATACGTTTCTTCTAAATAGTGATCTGAAAACAGACTATTCTGTTCTGGATCAAGCACCTCAAGCATCGCACTTGCCGGATCACCCTTATAATCCGATGCCATCTTATCGATTTCATCAATTAGGAAAACTGGATTAATCGTACCGGCTTTTTTCATACCCTGAATGATACGGCCTGGCATAGAACCCAGATACGTACGGCGATGACCTCTGATTTCAGCTTCATCCTTAACACCGCCCACCGACATTTTCACAAATTGACGGTCCAATGCCCGTGCTACCGATTTAGACAGTGACGTTTTACCAACACCCGGCGGCCCAACCAGACATAAGATAGGCGCTTTTAAAGAATTGGTCATCTGCTTAACCGCTAAATACTCCAAAATTCTCTCTTTCACCTTTTCCAAGCCAAAATGATCCTCTTCCAGCCGCTGTTCTGCCAGCTTCAGATCCTGATTATCTTCAGACATCTGCCACCAAGGCAGTTTTATCAGCCAATCGATATAGCTCTTGATCACCCCTGCCTCACCGCTTGATGAAGGCATCATCTCATAGCGGGCAAGTTCTTCCATCACTTTATCCTTGATAGCCTGCGGATAAGGATTATTGTTGATTGTTTCACGGATAGAATCCGCATCCTCACTCTGTTCCGGCACATCGCCTAACTCTTCCTTAATCGCCCGCAGACGTTCACGCAGATAGTATTCTTTCTGACTTTCCTCAACGCGGGTGCGCACTTTCTGATTAATATCATTTTCGATCGCTGCATACTGCTTTTCTTCCTCAATGGATTTGATAATCGTCATCAAGCGTGTATTTACCTCAAGGGTTTCAAGCAGATACTGACGCTTATCAACCGTAAATGGGAAAATCTGAGCAATATGATCGGCCAAGCGCGGTGCAGATACGCCATTCGCAAATTCCGCAATCACTTCTGGACGAATCAGATTCGCAAGCGCATCAAAGGTTTCCAGTTCTTTGCTGACCTTCCGCACCAACACTGTTTCTTCTTCCTGATTACCCAGCACATCATTCAGCACTTCCACATCAGCCATGATTGTCTGAGCCAGTGTCGTCATGCTCTTGATGCGGGCTCTGGCAATCCCTTTAAATACAATACGGGAAAAACCATCCTTTTTATGATTAGATACAACCTTACAAATCGTACCTACCGTATACAGATCCTCTTCACTTGGATCATCAATCATCGCATTTTTCTGACTTACCAGAAAAATTTCATTATTGAAGCTTTCCGCACAACGACGTACAGCATTTAAACTAATTGGGCGTCCTACCTCAATAGATACTTCTTCGTATGGAAATACAACCACATCGCGAGTACAAACGACAGGAAATTGATAAATTTTATTTTCTTCCAAATCAACCGCTCCTCTCTATAATAGGTTAAAAAAGACGCTCAGCGTCTTTCTTACTTACTTGTTGAATCTTGAATAAGTTTAACAGCATTACGCAAACGCAAATCGTATGAAATGTTGTCATTGTCAATCAATTCTTTAACTTTAGCAATATCCATCTGATACATGTCAGCAATACGCTGGTATTCTGCTTCAATTTCCTCTTCAGTTGGATTTAATGCTTCTTTAACAGCAATTGCATCAAGCACTAAACGCACTTTAACCTTAGACTCAGCATCCACAGCCATCTGTTCACGGATTGCTTCATCACTTTGACCAGTCATCTGCTTGAACTGATCAAGACTGAATCCCTGCTGAGCTAGACGCTGAGCAAAATCATTTACCAAATTGTCAGTTTCTGATTCGATCATCACAGCCGGAACTTCAACCTGTGCATTTTCAACAACCTTTGTTAATAATTCATTGGTGAACTTTTCATCCGCTTGTTTTTCTTTATAATCAAGCATATCTTTCTTGATAAATTCTTTAAAGGCTTCAACCGTCTCTACACCCTCAATGTTAGCTAATTTAATTAATTCATCATTAACCTCAGGCAGTGCCTTTGTCTTAATTTCATGAACCGTAACCTTAAACACACAAGGCTGTCCTGCTAAGCTTTCTTCCTGATAGCTTTCAGGGAAAGTAACATTGATTTCCTTTGATTCTTCACTCTTCATACCGATCAGCTGTTCTTCAAACCCAGGAATGAATGCATTGCTGCCGATTTCCAACGGATAGTTTTCGCCTTTACCGCCGTCAAATGCAATGCCATCCTTAAAGCCTTCAAAATCAATAACAGCTGTATCACCATTTTCAACCGTACCGTCTTCTTTGATTTCAAGTTCAGCATAACGATCCTGAAGTGCCTTGATCTGATCTTCAATATCCGCTTCAGTTACTTCACATTCATCTTTTTTAACATCTAAGCCTTTATAATCACCTAAAGTTACTTCAGGTTTAACTGTAATCGTAAAAGTCAGTGTTACTTCATCCTCAGTAATTGCTTCAACCCCTAATTCAGGACGTGCAATCATCCATAATGAATGCTCTTCAACACCCTGCTGTAAAGCCTCACCAGCCACTTCATCAATTGCTTCCATTAAGATATTCTGCTGAGAAATATGCTTCTTAGCCATTGCTGCCGGTACTTTTCCTTCTCTGAAGCCAGGCAGTGCTAATTTCTTAGCTAATTTATTGAATGCTTTTTCCTGCGCACCTTTCCAAGCATCGCCTGAAACGGTCGTCTTTAACTCACCTTGTGATTTTTCTTTTAATTCCCATGTTGAACTCATTGTTCATACCTCCTGATTCATCATATTGAGCATTTTTTTCAAATGTCATGCTTATTTAATAATAATTCATAACTATATGTTTGTGCAAGTTCTTTTTCAGCAATAAAGCATTTAAATTCATCTTCAGCGCCGTTTGCCTGATAAACATAATGTACAACAGCCAGACATAGATCCAAACTATCCTCTTCATCCACCGCCATCGGCAGCATCAGATAACATTCCTTTGCCAGAATATCCAAACACAGATTTAAAAATGAAGGATTATCATTTTCATACCATTCACGCAGCAATTCAACCGCTTTAATAACACCTTCGCTTTCCAAAGGATATTCCAAAGCAGCCGGTACAAATTCAATGTCTAAGCCATCTCTTGTTAAGTGAAAGCTTTCATTGATCTGCTGTTCAATCATCATACTGATCAATAGACTTTCCATCGTCAGATCATGATGTGTGTCAAAGACCTGCTGAATCAGCTCTGTATAATTGCGAAGATTCGCTTTTTGAAGCTGGTTAAGCGCGGCAACCTGACGCTGCGGGTTATTTCCCAGCAGCCATGCTTCCACCTGTTCATCGCTGAGCTGAACTTTTCCGGATTCCGGTATGCCGACTTCATCCAGCAGCTCATTAAGCTTCGCTTCTACATCCTGTGGAATATAAGGCATGTTTAATTCTTCAAGGATTCGGCTGCGGGCCTGCTTGTCTTCTCCGGAGGTAATCAATGACTGGATTTCATTAACAATATCTTGATAAATACCCTTCATTTTACGCCTCCCTGCTCAATCCATTGGATAATATAACATAATCTGTAACTAATTTCAATTATTCAGCTTGATTATCAGGGCGAACACATAACTTCACACATTTAATATTATTCAAATCCTCAATGCTCTTTTCTGGCCTTTGATTAAGAGTTTAAGTGCTTCAAACAGCAATATCACTAAGTATTATTAAATGCTGTGAAAGCGTTATCATTATTCTTGATTTCCCATATCAAAAGCGCAATAATGATAATATAAGGAGGTGTTCATGAATGCCTAAGTATATGATTGGATCTGATGAACAGCAGGCTTATCTAAATGATTATAACTGGAACGTCAAGGGTTATAGCTTTTTCGAACCTGGGGTTGTCTCAACAGATCATAAATTTTATTCCGCTTTTAATGTCGCAAAATCATTTTATCAAATTTATCCGGAAGTTTTTAATCTTCCTTATATTGCAGCCGCTGTCGGTTTGAAGCAGGAGGATGTAAAGGCACGGCTGAAAAAGATGTATGATAATCGGCAGATTATGCTGGTAAAGAATTCATGTGTCGGCGTTTTAGGTTTTGGGCTTTATTATTGGATTGTGAAGCTGAAGGAAGGTCTCGGTGAAGAACAAAGACAGGAATTTGTAGATTGGATGCAAAACAATGATCAGATATGTACCGGCTATGCCATGGATGCCGGCGGTGATTTTGATTTCTTTAATGGCAATCACATGCGCAATCTTGATAATTTACTTGGCGGTGTATTAGACAAATTCCGTTTCCGTGATGAAGTGGCTTATGTACACATCTGCCCGGTGCGCCGATTAGTTCGTGAATCACATGTCAATCAGTTTGATGCCAAGGAAAATTTCAGAAAATATTTCTGGAGTGCTGAGCAAAAACAAAAGCTGCTTGCCTTGCAGACGGCAATGGACAGTTATGATCTGGCAATAATTGAAGCAATCAACAATACTGAAAGTGTCGCGGATATGTTTGACTATGATGTTTTAGCTAAGCTATCCGGTTTAGATGCCGAAGAGATGAAAAAGGATTTTGTGTATCTTGTTGAACAAACAAAATCGGTAATTCCAATGGTTTACTTTAATTATCGCGCATTGGGACTGAAGATGTATTTTTATTTGGTTTCGATGTTCCAGAATACACCAACCTGGCGCAGTGAGCAAATTTGTGATGAATTAAGTCTGATGCCGGAATTTGCAAATATATTTGATTTCGCTGATGCTCATCATAATTTAATGTTATCGTGCTATGAAGAAATCACGGATTTAGATAAGATTAAAGCCAAGCTGCAAAGTTATGGTGAAATCGGTGAAATTCTGGAAGCTTCTTCTTCACGCCAGCTGAGAAGATGGACATGCCGGCTTGATGATGAAAACGGCTTATGGGAAGAATGTGTGTTTACTGATGATGTTTTACAGGATCGAACAGTCAATACAGGTGTTATCTGCCCTGCTTGTAAGGAGGAAAAATAATATGCGTATCGATAAAGCACGTGATTATGTCGTTGATAATTTACAGTATGCTTTAAATCCTTCTTCGATTGCGGTAGTTGGCGCCAGCCGTTATCCAAGCAAGGTTGGCAATAAGGTTGTTGCAGAACTGCTTGAATGGGGTTATACCGGCAAAATTTATCCGGTTAATCCACGGGCTGACAAAGTGCTTGGATTAAAATCGTATCATACATTAAAAGATATTCATGATTGTGTTGATCTAGTGTTTGTGGCAGTCCCTGCCCATCTGGTCACTGCCATCGTTGAGGATGCGATTGAGATTAAGGCAAAAGTTTTAGTGATTGCGACCAGTGCCTTTAAAGAAATCGGCCGTGAAGATTTGCAGAATAAGATTACGCTGCGCCTGCGTGAAAATAAGATTCCTCTCATTGGCCCAAATTTAGTTGGCATGGGTTCACCTTATAATCATTTTAACTGTGGTTTCATTCCTTATCTGCCGGTACCTGGACCAATCGCTATGATTTCACAATCGGGAGCAAACTTGCTGGCGGCGCTTGGTACAAGTCAGGAAGATCATTTTGGCATGTCATTCTTTGTCGGCCTCGGCAATAAAGCCGATGTCGATTTCTCTGAATTTATCGAATACGCGCAAAAAGATGAGCATACGAAGTGTTTAGCTATTTATATTGAAGGTCTTGATTCTCCTGAGGCTTTTGTCGCTGCCTGTAAGAAAGTAACGAAACCGATTGTAGTGATTAAGGTCGGCGGCAGTAAGATCGGTGTAAAAGCTGCCTTTGCTCATACTGCCAGTGAAAATCCAGAGCCAGATCAGTATTATGATGATTTAATCAAAGAGGCGGGCGCAATACGTGCTGTCACTTGGCAGGAGTTTCTTGATATTTCGCTTGCCGTTGGTTATCAGCCGCCGCTTAAGGGCGAAAATATCGTAATGATTACCAATGGCGGCGGTGCGGGTCTTTTAGCCTGTGATCATTTTGAGCGCTGTGGACTGCCGCTGCATGAGCTGAGTGAAATCTCATCTCTATTGGCAACTAGGATGCGGGCCTATATGCCGATGTTTGGTTCACCGCTGAATCCTGTTGATATTGCCGGTACCGCAAGTGCAATCCAATATAAAGGGGCATTTAAACAGGCGCTGCGTGATCCGGCGGTTGACGGCATTCTAGGGGCTATCTGCCCTACTGCAGTCACCGATGTCAGCGCGATTTGTGATGCGGCGATCGAGGTTTACGAGGCTAATAAGGAGTTGAATAAACCATTCATCATGATTTGTCAGGGCGGCAAAGAATGCCATGATGCAATCTTGAAATTCAGGGATCACGGTATTCCAGCTTACGCGAGTGCTGAACAGGCGGTTAATGCAATGGCTACTTTGCGAAAGACAGCCGTTAAGTAAACATAAAAGAAAGGACATTGGGTAAAAATGTCCTTTTCTATTGCTTCTTCAAATGCTAAACCAGCTGATTGATATTGCCGTCAGCCGCTGCCAGCTCATCCAAGGCTTGTTCTTTGCTGATGCCTTTAAGCGCCATAAGCAAGGCGGCCTTCACATTATAATCGCACTGAACCAGTAATTCATGAGCTGTCACTAACGTACAGTTCGTTGCCTGATCCAGAATATATTCAAGCCGAGTCCGCATTTTATTGCTGACCGGCGGTACATTAATCATCAGATTTTCATAAACATTACCTAATTGGGCCATAGTGATTGTCGTAATCATATTCAAAATCATCTTCTGACAAGTACCTGCCTTCAGCCGTGTAGAACCGGTAATAACCTCAGCGCCGGCTACCGCTTCCATTACCAGATCACAATGCTCAGCAACAATTGAATGCTTGTTATTAACCAATCCCGCACAGCGGATGCCCTTTTGCTGACACCAGCTTAAAGCGCCAATCACATAAGGGGTACGTCCTGATGAGCTGATACCGATCACAAAATCCTTAGCTGAGACATGGCGGTTTTGCAGATCAAGGCCGCCGTTTTCTTCGACGTCCTCAGCACTGCCGTCTGTTTTCATCATATCCGTAAAATTGCCGGCGACAATGGCGGTGAACTCATCCGTTGTACCAAATGTCGCATTGGCCTCATAAGCATCCAGCATGCCTAAATAACCGGAATGTGCCGCACCGGTAAAAATAACCCGGCCGCCGCTGCGTATCGTGTCAACACAGATTTCAATTACCTGATTAATTACTGGCAGAATTGCCTGCACTGCCTTAGTACATGCTTCATCCTCATGATTCATCATCGCGGTTGCTGCCTCGATGCTCATATGAGGCAGGTTCATCGAATTGGGATTGCGTTCCTCAGTTGTCAGTTTAAGCAGATTATCTTTCATTAAAAGATACCTATGATCGCCCCAACTGCGCCGATGATAATCAGCAGCAGCATGACACGAGTCGCCTTTACCTTTTTATTCTTAAGCAGATACAATACACCCAGCGTCAGCATTAACGGCAGCAAGCCGCGGAACAGCTTATCTAAAATATCCGTTTGCACGCTCATTGATGAACCTTGAATATTAATCATCAGTGGTGTTGACACACTGACAAAGCTAGCTGTCAAGGCACCCATAACGATGGCACCTAAAGCACTTGCGCCAGTAATGACCTTCTTAATCAGATTGCTTTCTAAGATTTTCTGCAAGCCTTCTTTTCCAAGCCGATAACCAGTCATCCAAACATAATATGCAATACTCAGCATGATGCCCATCATCAAGACTGAATAAAGCAGCGGCCCTGACATACTGCCGGAAGCAGCCAATGAAATACCGATTGACAATAAAATGGGTGTTAATGTGCCCTGCCACAGCGTATCGCCGATACCGGCAAAAGGTCCCATTAAACCAGTCTTGATACCATTGATGGCTTCATCAGAAATCGGCGCGCCGTTGGCTCTTTCCTCCTCCATCGCAATTACCATACCGTTGATTACACCGCCGAAATGCGGTTCCGTATTATAGAAAACCATATGACGCTGTACCGCTGCCTGATATTCTGCCGGATTATCCTTATACAGTTTTTCAATGATCGGCGCCATCGCATGACAGAAACCCGTGCCGCATAAACGTTCATAATTATAATTTGCATGTGAGAAAAAAGTCCAGCGCCAGAATGATTTCACGACATCCTTTTTAGTTAAAGTTTTTCTTGTTGAATTTTGTTCCATCTTCATACCTCCTACACATTTTCTTTCTGTGACTGTGTATAGAACCATGCAATAACAAAGCCCAATACAGAAATAACGATTGTGTCAAGTCCTAGATAAACACTTAAAATAAAGCCGAGAATATAGAATGCCATCGTATTTGGACGGCTGATTGAACGAAGATTCATCGCTACGCCTAAAGCCGGCAGGATACCGCCGATAACCTGTAAGATATGCAGTACATTATTGCTTAACTTAGAAACCAGATCAGCCATGAAATCAGCGCCGTAATAAGCACCCAGCATAACCGGTATAACACTGATCAGAAAGACTAGGATCTGCGGCGGCACTACATGCAGGAAGCAGATTCTTTTCAAATCGCCCTTTTCGGCTGCCTGATCCGCCATATGAACAAAAGTTACGTCAATGGTCATATGCAGCACCCAAATCAAGGTTCCTAATAAACCAAATGGCAGCGCAATTGTGATCGCTGTTGCCGGATCAACATTACCGACAATCGCAAAGGCAGTTCCCAACACACCTGCCAATCCCGGATCTGATGGAATCGTACCGCCCGCTGATATAAAGGCAATATATGGCAGCTGAATGGCAGCCCCGATTATTACGCCTTCGGTTGGATGTCCGAGGATAATACCTACCAATGTACCGGCGACTAATGGCTTTTGAAAGAGACTTGCCGAGCCTAGAACGGTTGTCCACGGTGTACCGATAATCCCTAAATAATAGACAATACCTAGTAAAAATGCTTGAAATAATGAAATACTCATTTTCTTTTCACCCCTTTAGATGTATTTACTTACATCGATTGCCGGATCTTCAGCAACCATTTGTATTTCTACCGCAATCTTTTTGGCCAGCAAAGCTTTAAGCTGACTGACTTCCTCTTCACTTGCAGAAATATTTTTGTAAATCGTCTTTCTGCCCGGCTTAATTCCCATACCGCCAATATTGACTTTATCAAGGCAGATGCCGGATTCCGCCATCATAACATACGGCGCGGGTGTTTTTGCCAACATGATGACCTTATCACGCTCATCAAGCGCCTGTACCATTGCAATACATGCATCCTCCCTGACCACTTCAGTTTTGATATTGGCCGGCACCAGCGTCTTGATAATCATTGTCAAAAAAGAATCATTGGCTGTCACATCATCAATAACCACAATCTTAGTAGCGCCTGTATAATTCAGCCATGATGTCATCACCTGACCATGGATTAAACGATCATCAACGCGTGCTAACACGATACTCATATCTATCTCATACTCCTTTCTACATAAGCTTCATAATTGATTTACCAACATCAAATACGCCTTCTCTGCCGCTTTGAATCGCTGCCTCGGCAAGTTCTTCCACTGAGACCTCGGTTGTATTCAGCAGCGTCATCTGCAGCATCATCGGTAAATTCACACCGACAATCACCTTCAGCTGATGTTCTCTCAACAAGCGGATCGTCTGATTGCAGGGCGTACCGCCATACAAATCAAGCACAACTGCGATTTCATCATAACCCTTCGTCTTCAAGCCATGAACTTTCGATAAAATCAATTCTTGAAAACTCTCTGGGTCCTGGCTGGGCACTAATCCCAAGCTGTCTAAAAACTCATGCTTACCGGCAATCATTTCGATTGTCTCCATAAAGGCCTGCGCCAGATTATGATGCGTAACAATCAGTATTCCCGTCATATTTTTCTCCTTTCTGTCACGGTGATAATGAACACCAGCTACCCTGTAACTGTATTCTATCATCCATATGGCAAGTAATAATTTAATCATTTACACGGACACTTCGTGCAAGCTTTAAAACTTATCCAGCAAGCTGGCCCGCAGTACCGCCATTAAATTTTCATAGCTGGTATCCGCCAGGACTTGTCCGACTAATTCTTCACTGCAGACTAACGAAGACAGATAAGGCCAGATTTGAAATGCCTTAGGATTGTTCATCTCCGTTGAAACCAGCAGTACGATTTTTACCTGCCGTCCCTCATCCCATTCAATACCTTCCTCAAGAATAGCAACCGCTATAAAGGTCTGCGGACTAAATGGATATAAAGGATGCGGCATCGCAACATGATTCGCAAAATAAGAACTGCTCAGCGCTTCTCTTTCCATAACCAATGCCTCAAACTTAGGCGGCAGATGATAATAGCCCGCTGCCATATCAATCAGCCGATGAACGATCTGTGAACGGTCAGCAGCCTTACCCACATAAAATAATTCAGGCGAAAAACAATTTAATATCGCATCGATGCTGTCATATCCATTAATCGCTAAATTCATTTTCGCAAAATCCTTTTCGGTAGGAAATAAGTTAATATTCACAGCCGCGCCCTTAGTAAGCGTATCTCCCTTTTCCGTAGTAAATAATGCGTCATACTCACTGATGTTGATTCTTGATAAATCCGAAGGATTGATAAAATCAAGCTGGAGAATCTGTTTTTCAAACCATTGATATATTTTCTGACGCAGCAGTATCGTTTCACTTTGTTTAAGACTGCTGATAACCAGCAGCTTTTTACCTTCTGAATTCAGCACGATATTTTCCAAGCCATAATTGAAGTACAGAGTAAAATAAGCCGCCTCATCCTCGCTGATGCGAATATGATATTTTTCATAAATCAATAAGCCAAAATATTGAGCGATATCAAAAGCAAAAGGAAATGATTGTTTAATCTCTGTCAGCAATAAATTCTTAAGCTGCATATCATGCTGCATTCTAGAAAGCAAGGGTACAAAATGAAGCGCTAAAACGACCTTCAGATCAATACTTCGAGTAAAGTCTACGCCAAATTCAGAATTAATCTGTTCCAAGGAAGCCGCTATAAAAGTGATAATTTCATCAGATACACTTTTATAATCAACATAATCTCTTTTTCCCCGCAGGTTGATTGCCAGATACGCTATTTCATATTTCAGATCGATATCCCGGCGATGAATAAACTTTTCAAATATATCCTGAGCAATCTGATATTCTTTGTCATCACATTTATCACGCTCATAGCTGTCTTCAATCAGATAGCCTTTTTCAATCCGCTGCAATGTCAGCAATAAATGCATGATTAAGCTTTCAAACAAAACCTCACTGATTTTATATTGATTCTTTAAAAAGATTTCAACGAGCATTTCTTTAATATGATTGATTTTCTTCATATCAGCGTTAAATGACGCGCTTGAATCAAGTGATAAAGCATAGACATCTTCATAAGCCAGACAGGCTCGCTTATCTTTTTCTTTACCTAGGATGCAGTAACCGGAACCAGATTTATAAAGCATTTCTAAATGATAGCGGCTGATGATTTGCTTGACTTCTTTCAAATCTAAATAAAGTGTGGAATCTGAAACATTTAGTGCTGATTGAATTTTTTTCTTTTTCACATAGTGGGTACTGTTCAGCAGCATCAAAATAATAAATTTAATGCGGATTGGCTGTTCATTCATTGAATGTTCAGAGTTAAGCTGCTGACGGCTTGCTTCAAGCATATCCGCAAAACTCTTGATATCGGTAATTTCCAATCGATAGCCCTTTGACGGAATGGCAAGCAGCACCGCTTTTGAACCTTCCTTTAAACTTTGTTTAATTACCTCAATTTCACTTTTGACTGTTCTTACGCTGATGCCGCATTCATCGGCAATCTGGGCAGCGGCAGTATAATGATCAGCGGCTGCCTCAAGAATTGACAGAATGGTCAGCTGTCTTTGGGTCAGCATGATAGCTCTGGCTGACGCATCAGCTCAATCAGTTCCTGACTGTTTGCCGCCAAAACAATTTCACTGTCAAAGCAAAAAGGTTTTCCCTTTTCATCGCTGATTACAGCGCCTGCCTCCAAAGCGATGAGGATGCCGGGTAGAATATCCCACGCATGACTGGCAATCAAGAAAGTACCGGAAGTTCTGCCGCTGGCAAGATAGGCAAAATCAACACTTGCCGCGCCGAACATTTTCTCTTTCATAATCTGATAGCGCAGCCGTTTCATGGTCTGGCTTTGCAGATTAGAGGCTGCCTGCCGCTCTTCATTAAAATCACCGAAGCTAACAATGCTGTGATTTATTGAATCAGGTTTTACGGTCAGCTTTTTGCCATTGAGTGTACAGCCGCCATTTTGACTGGCTAGATAAAGTTCATTCAGACATGGCAGCATGATGCCGGCAGCTGCAATCACTGATCCTACAGTCAATGCCAGCTGAATCCCAAACATTGGTATCGCATTGGCATAATTGCATGTGCCATCGATTGGGTCCAGTACCCAGGTGCGCTCTTGCAGCAATGTATCCTGATTCATTTCTTCACTAAGGATATGATCCGATGGAAATTGTGACTGAATCATTGTGATAATGTATTGTTCAATAGCATAATCACTGCTGGTAACTAAGTCTCTGGACGTTTTATCATGAATACTTTGTATTTTCATGTGATTCAGCCGCTGTGCGGCTTCCTTCAGCACGGATTCGATAAAGCTAATTTCTTTCTCATAATTATCGGTTACCATAATTCACCTCCTGATTTCATCTTATCACATTGTACTTTTCTAATGTGAAAATGAGCCGATTCCGTTTTTCAGCATTTGCATGATACTTCGTGCAAAGCAAAAAAAGCCTTTATGACAAAGGCTTGCGGTGAGTGTGAGATCACTATCACTATAATTAAATTATTTTATACATCAAATTTACATCAAATTACAAAAACATATAAAAAAAACGCCATTCCTTTGAATGACGTTATGTTTATATTGGCTGGGGTACCTGGATTCGAACCAGGGAAATGCCAGGGGACTCGAACCCTCGACCGCACGCTTAGAAGGCGTGTGCTCTATCCAGCTGAGCTACGTAGACACTTTTCATGTGCTAAATTATAATAGCAAAATTAACCGCAAAGTGCAACCTTTTTTTGAATTAATTTCACACAGCTTCAACACATAAAAGAAAGGCCCTATACAGGCCTATAAGAAATTGAACTCAACATGAATACGTTCATCGGTTAAAGTCAGTATTGCATAAGATGGATTTCTACCATCTCTTGAATGCCACAAGCTGCCTGGATTCAGCAATGTTATACCGCTCACTTCATCTAATGACGCGACATGGGTATGACCATAACAAACAATATCACACGTATTTTCAAGTGCCTTCTTGGCAAGAAATTGCAGACGGTTGCCATAATATGACTGATTGCCATGAATTAACAGAATCCGATGCTGTTCAGCCTTAATAATCTTAGCTTCCGGATAATCATAATAATAATCATTATTGCCGCGTACAGTTATCAGCTGCGGATAAATATCCTCAGGCGTTTCGATATCACCGCAGTGCAGCATCAAATCAACATGATTTTGGTGCGCCTCGATCACCTTATCCATCACTTTATTTTTGCCATGTGAATCACTCATCACAAGTATTTTCATAAATATCACCGCTGATATCTTACCATTATTTTCAGCAATTTTAAAGCTTAATTCGATTAACTTCGATAGAACTTACCTGAATATGTTCTTCATTGCTGCCGGAAGCATTCACCGGTACGCCATCTACAAGAATTGAAATGTTGTCAAAGCCCAATACCTCATGAATAGAAAGAACCAGTGTATTTAAGGCTTCTTCCTTACCTGTAGCTTCTTCGCTCAATATCGAATTATCCAAATGAATAACTAAAGTATCTACATCAATCTCCACTGGCTCACTCATTGTCACACGTTCTAATGCTAATGGCTGTGCTAACGTTGATGTAACACTGATATTGGAAAGAATTGTTTCAATGACATCATTAACATCCAGACTGCCGCCGTTGATCCGTCTGGATTTTGGCACATAATATTCAGTACCGTTAATCTCCTTCACATAATAAATGTTCAGGTTATGTGAATCATGCAGAGTCGCTGTGGCACTTTCAAAATTATTGAACCCTAACCGACGGTCAAGATTTTCACTCAGCGGCGTTCCCTTTAAAGGCATCTGATTCAACGCATTGCCGTTGACACTGATGGATACCGTATCAATATCATCGAATTGAGTAGCCGCCCAGACCAGTGATTCTACTATCGCTAATTCATCCTTCGCGTCATAGGCCAGAAATCCCTCATTAAAATCAAGATTGACATGACGATCACTGATGACAGCTTCATTTAAAGCGGCACTGGCAGGCAGTACCGGTTCAAACACACTATTATCTACATCGCTGCTCATAAGTTCAATCATTTTCTGCATTTTTTCAGGTTCACTCATCGAGCTGTTTAATTCAACATTTAACGGTATCAGAATCCCATCCTGATCTCTTTGAACAATCAGCAGCGAATCAACAGCTGCCGTGCCATTACACTCTGTGTATCCGGATGCTGCGCAATCGGTATGGTTTTTACTGAAAGGTAGCTTAAGACAGCAAAAGCGCTGAATATATATGCGATTTGGAGCTTTCGGTTCATCATTTCACCTCAATCCATCCTATGCGGGAATAAAGTGAAATAGTATCTAATTTTATCTTAAAGCATGGTTTTCATATTACTCATTGATTATAAGTGCCGGTTTCAATTAATTTGCCGTCTTTATCATAAAGCCAATAAGTTTTATTACTTATCTGCTTCAGCATTTGTTTACCTCTGAAAACAGCATTCTTATATTCATAGTATTCCATGCTAAAATTCAAGTATGAGGTATCTCTGGCTACCATCGTGATTCCATTCTCAATCACAATTTTATCTGAATGATAAGCAAAGGCTCCCTGAATCATACCGCTGATCAAGTTCACCAAAGCTAAGAAGAAACAAAGCAATAAAACTACAGAGCGGGCAAATCTACCCCGTATATGCATACTCATCTGCTGATAGAAATAAAAGATTAAAATCAAGATGGATATAATTAAAAACACAAACAAAAACAAAGACGGAAGATCTCTTAACACTAAACCGAACATTTGTTCAATCATCATGAGTATTAATTTTATGATTAGAAATGCGGTGATTGGAATCAGCCCCCATAAGCGTTTCAGTTTATTCATCGGCAATCCTCTCTTTTCTCTGGCTTTGCATCAATTTTTTATTTTATCATGATATCACGTTTAAAAGCTAATGGCAAAAAAAGACTTAGTCTTCAAAATCAATCTTTTGAACGGCTAAGTCTTCATTTATAATCGCTTTGATCTGACGCTTCATCAAGGCTGCATCTTTCGTTGTGCAAACCACAACCTGACCTTTTGTTTCCCCCTTTGGCAATGTCAGCATATTGACTGCCGCTTGGTTGGAATCGTAGAGCTTTACATTTAACAGCCGCTTTACTTCATCAGCGATCAAAGGAAAGTGGGTACAGCCTAAAATCACGGCGTCAACCTTTCCCTTATAAGGCGTCACATAATCAGCCGCTGCCGCATATAATGCCGCCTGATCATCGCCGTTTTCAATCAGCGGAACTAAGGCCGGACAGGCAAGCTCATACACCTGACATGTCTCATCAAGCTGATGGATAGCTTTCTCAAAGGCATGAGCCGCGATAGTTTTAGCGGTTGCCATAACTAAGACCGCATGCACATCTTCACCTGCTAATTGATCAACAGTCGGCTGCAGCACACCCTTTAACTGCATCTTAGGGAAGGCCTGACACAAATCATCAAACACATTGGCGCATAGCGTATTGCAGGCGATAACCACTTCCTCGATTCCCCGCTTTTGAAACTCATGAATCATTTTAGCCCCATATTTAAACAATTCGGCTTTGGATAAGGCGCCATAAGGTGCATGCAGCTGATCGCCGATAAACATAAAATCAACCTTAGGATTGGCATCCATCAATGCCTTCATTACCTGAATGCCCCCTAATCCCGAATCACAGATACCAATTTTTTTATTCATTATCCTATATCCTCTAGTCTTAGACCCTTCTCTGTCATTTCCTTTGCCTTTTCAACTCCGACATACCGCAGAACAAGATGTCCTTTTTCATTCACATCCTCGGGATAACGGAACACAAAACCATATTCAGCAATATGTTTCTTCAGCCAGGCAATTTGTTCATTTTCCTGCTTTTTATTTTCTGCCTCAGCATCATCGGCGGTCGCCTCTTTTGCCTCCGCTTTCTCAACCTCAACCTTTGCCAGCTGCAGTTCAACGGTATAGCCAAGCTGATTTTCAAAATGTCCGGGCTTAAAGATATGCTGATCAACCTCATCATAGCCATAATGAAGCAGCGCCTGTTCATAGAGCTCAACCTGCTCCTCATACGATACAAAACCGCCGACCAGAATCATATTGCCGCAAGTTTTGCCGTTCAGCTCAGTCGCCGCCGCACACAATGAGGATAGCGCTGATGCAGGCTCCTTACGCACCTGAATGGGTTCATTTTCACTATATGCGTTGACACTTGGGACATTCACAATATCAACCAAATCATCCGGCTGATAACGATAAAGCGTCTTCCCTTCAATAATTTTAGCCGTCAGGGCGCTTGGATCAATCAACAAACCCTCATTCTCGGCATAACGATCCCCATGTTCAAAGAAATCACTCATCAGCTCATAAGAATAATTTCTCACCAAAGGTTCAAGATTATCATGATTAAACGTCACATCAAGATATTTATTGACAAAATCAACGATCGTCTGTGCATCAGCAGGTCTGGCTGCTTTGGCTATATTATAATAAACCGTATAGCGGATATTAAAATCCGAAATCCCAAAATACGGCATAAATTCCTCAGGCAGCAGCTGACGGTCAATCAGATAATTAATATCCTCACTGCTTAAATAACTAATAATCAAATCCCGATTATCATTATCTGCATATTTATATCTCGCAAGCGGATCAAAATGCTTGTTCATTATACTGTAACAGCATATGAAAAGAACAATTAAACTACCTATAAAGATAGCTCTTTTGGTTTTCATAAAATCACCTCCACAGTATTATAGCACAACTAAAAGAAACTAAACAGAAAATCAGTCAGCCTTTGCGTAAATAAGGGCCTTATTGAAAAGGCCCATGTTTAACCGTCGATTTTTAATTGATTTAACCGTATCAATTCAAGCATTGCCTGAGTACGTGAAGACACATTTAACTTTAAGATCACATTGGATATGTGATTTCTTACGGTCTTATCACTGATTCCCATCAACGCGGCAATTTCCTTGGTGCTGTAGTTTTGAATCAGATAATTAAAAACTTCAGCCTCACGTTTCGTACAGACCATTTGCGTAAGTAACCCTCCTAGTTCCGACACTCTATCCTATGCATCAGATTCATTTTGGTCAGTGTTACTTGCATGAAGAACCTCAAAAACATTCTGGGCAACCTGCTGCGGCACTACCTCAGCAAGCTCTTCCACAGTGGCAGCTTTTAAATTCTTTAATGATTTGAAACGCTTCCAGATTTCTTTTTTCCGCACCTCACCGATGCCCTCCACATCATCAAGCACCGATTTTGTCATCGCCTTGCTGCGCAGCTTGCGATGATAGCTGATGGCAAAACGATGGACCTCATCCTGCATCTGAGTAAGCAGAAAGAAAAGCGCACTGTCTTTTTTAATATCGATGATATTGCCGTCACTGTCCATCAAATTGCTTGTGCGGTGACGATCATCCTTAACTAAGCCAGCTAAAGTGATATCAATTTCAAATTCCGAAAGAATTTCCTTAGCCGCCTCAATCTGCTGCCAGCCGCCATCGACAATCAGCAGGTCACTGCACGGACTTTTCTCTTTGAGGATTCGGAAATAGCGGCGGTAAATGACCTCTTTCATTGAATCAAGATCGCTGACATACGGTCCCAAACGATAGAGGCGGTAATCTTTCTTCGAGGGCTCGCCATCCTTGAACACAATAAAGCCGGAAACATTAAAAGCACCGGAGATATGTGAGTTATCGACCATTTCAATAGAAGTGATCCGTTTATGAAAGATTGAAGACAATGCATACATTGCTTCTTCCTTCTTATTTTCTTCACGGCTTGCCAATTCAAATTTCTGATGATGCGAATCACGGGCATTAGCGATAACCATATCCACCAGCTTCAGCTTATCACCTTTGATTGGCTGAACGATTTTGGTATCCAAGGCCTGTTCCAGCAAAGTCACATCAAGAGCGGAAGGCAGCAAAATCTCTGCCGGCAATGGATTTTTTCCATAATACTGCATAATAAAGGAAGTAAACATCGCCTGCGGATCATCGACGATTGGATGAATAGCCAGCGCTCTTTCAAGGATTTTCCCTGAACGCAGAAAAAAGCCCTGAATACTGATATAGCCTTTATCCACATAATAACCAAAAACATCACGGTCTTTCTTATCCTTAAACTGTACCTGCTGCTTCGCCGTCACATGTTCAATGGAACGGATCAGCTCCAGCTTTTCCTGTGCCTTCTCAAACTGCAGCGCTTCACTGGCCTCATTCATTTCTTTTTTCAGCTGGGTAAGCAAATCATTGACATCACCGCGCAGAAAACGTTTGATGCCGTTGACCATCTCCTGATAGACATGTTCATCAATCTCATTGATACAAGGACCTAAGCATTGATGAATATGATAATAAAGGCATTCTTTTTTAGGCATTTTCTTACATTTTCGCAAAGGATAAAGCTGATTCAGCAGATTAATCGTATGATATGCCGCGCCTGAATCAGGAAAAGGCCCAAAATATTCCGCTTTTTTATCAGTCGTATTGCGGACTACCTTTAATGTCGGCAACTTTTCCTTCGATAATTTGATGTAAGGATAACTCTTATCATCCATAAACATGATATTAAAACGCGGCGCGTATTTCTTAATCAAGTTAAATTCAAGCAGCAGCGCTTCCTTTTCAGAACCCGTTACAATGTATTCAAAATCGACAATATTAGAGACCAGTTTCGTTGTCTTATAGTTATGAGCACCGACAAAATAAGATTTTACCCGGTTTTTCAGTTTAATCGCTTTACCTACATAGATGACTTCACCATTGATATCCTTCATTAAATAACAGCCTGGCTCAGCCGGCAGCAGCGCGAGTTTATTTTTAATCAATTCACTGGGCATGATTATTTCCCCTTGGTTTTCAGCGTTACCACGGTAGCGCCTAAACCGCCTTCACCCTGACCGCCCATGCGAAACTCCGCCACTCTTGGATTCTTTTTCAAATAGGCATGAATGGCATTCCGCAAAGCCCCGGTACCAACGCCATGAACAAGACGTACATTGGACACATTCGCTAACACCGCATTATCCAGATATTTATCAATGACTGCCAATGCCTCATCGACATACAGGCCAATCACATTGCATTCAAGTGAAATTGATGAACGCAGTGATTTCGCATAAGAAGACTTCGGCTTTTTCACCTTTTGTTTTTTAGCTGGCAATAATTCCTCCGGCTTCAGCTTCATTTTCAGCCCATTCGCCAATACATGAATGTATTTACCGCTGACCTCCTGAACTTCACCATAATAATTATATTTTTTGATCTGCACATAATCACCAACCGCATAGACATGATTTTCATCCTCTGCGATCGGTTCACTTTCAGGTACTACACTGTCAAGCTTTTTGCGGATCGCTAATAATTCATGAGGTTTAGCCTCTTTGCTGTCCTTCAGCTCCTGAATGATCGCTTCACTTTCCTCACGCGCTTCCTCCACAAGGAAGAAAGCTTTCTCTTTCGCATCTTCGATAATTTTCTCACGCTCAGCCTCAAACTTTTCTTTTGCCTTCTCAAAGGCTTCTTGTTCAGCACGCAGCGTTTTCAGCTCCTCTTCAAGATGACTCTGAATCGACATATTCTGCTGAATCGTATCCTCCAACCGTTCCACACTGCGCTCCTGTTCAGTTTTGTTTGCTTCCTTGATTTGGGCGGCCTGGGTTAAAATTTTATTGTTTAAGCCAAAACGGCGGGCAATTTCAAAAGCATTTGATTTCCCACTTAAACCCTCAATATAGCGATAGGTCGGCTGCATCTTTTCCATATCAAACTCAACACTGGATAAAAGCACTTCATCCCAGCAGGCGCCATAAGCCTTTAATTGTGAATAATGGGTCGTAGCAACTACCATGGCGTTTTTAGTCCGCAGATAATCAAGAATGGCGATTGCCAATGCTTCCCCTTCCTTTGGGTCTGTGCCGGAACCGAGCTCATCCAGCAGGATCAGCGAGCGATCCGTCGCATGGTCACAGATGGCAGCCAGCTTCGATAAATGCGCCGAAAAAGTGGATAAAGACTGTTCAATTGACTGTTCATCACCAATATCCACAAAAATACCATCATATAACGGCATAACCGCTTCCTCACAGGGAATCGGAAAACCGCACATGCTCATCAGCACAAATAAGCCTAATGTCTTTAGGGTTACCGTTTTACCGCCGGTATTAGAACCGGTGATCAACAGGATTCGTTTGGGCAAAGCAATTTCATATGTATTCGCAATGACTTTTTTAGGATCAATCAATGGATGCCGTGCTTTTTTCAAATATAGACGCTGTGCTTTATCATCAATTTCAGCAACACAGGAATCATTCTCCTTCGCCCAGCGGGCTTTCGCAAAAATAGCATCTAATAAACCAAAGGTCTCACAATTGCTGATCAGTGCATCACTTTCCTTTTTCACAAGTGAAGAAAGCTGCTGCAGGATACGTTCAATCTCTTCCTGTTCAGCACTGCGTGCGCTCTGCAGCTTATTGTTTGCGTGAATCAGACTTTCCGGCTCAATATAAGCAGTCTGACCGGAAGCACTCTCACCGTGAATAAAACCCTTGACTGAATTCTTTTCGCTGATCTTCACTAAGACGCAGATACGGTCATTGCGCGTTGTAGTAATCGTATCCATCAATTTAGCGCTATTGTTTTGAATAAAACTCTGTACCGCCGTATTGACATCCGCCTCACATGCTTTAATCGTTTTACGAATTGATTTCAACTGGGCGCTCGCGCTGTCCATAACCTCATAGTTCACCGAAATACATTTTTCAATCGCCTCGGCCATTGATAATGGCAGATTTAAAGCATCACTCAGTTCCAGCAATGCCTCAACATCCTGATCAAAATTCTTCATATAATTTTGTGCCGCCTGCGCGCAGCGCACCTGATCCGCACACTGACGCAGCTGCTGAGCAGATAAGCTCAAGCCTTTTTTAGCGCCGTTCAGTGCCTCCCTTAGATCATGGACACCGCCCAATGGCATCGTACCGTATTGAATCGTACAGCGAATCGCTTCCCGGCTGCGTCTAAGCTCACGCTTGACATGCAGACTGTCAAAATATGGCTTCGCGTTCATGATTTCATGGACACCTAATGAAAACGCGCAATAACGGGAAATCTCCCGTTTAATATGTTCAAGCTCTAACGCTTCATAACTCTCTTTCATAATTCCTCCTAATTCACTGCTGATAAAATAAATTCAGCAAGATCACTGTCACTGATGCCTTTCGCCGCAAGCCAGACTTTAAATTCCTGGAGCGATTTAGTATCAGCATTCTCCCCCTTTTCAATCATTTGATAATCATTCAGCACATCGCCAGCCAATAAAACAACTTCATCATTGAATGGCTTCGCATAGCGAATCAAAGACGCGGAAATAAATTCCTTGCTGTTGCTGACTAAGGGAGTATTTAAAACAAAATAAACAATCAAAACGACCAGCATTCCCTGCACAAGTCCAAACGCCATGCCCAGCACCGCATTGATTGTTGAAATCACCGGCATCTTCTGAAACAGCTTGCTTAATGGCCGCAAAACCAAAAGCAAAAGCATAAAAGCGGCGGTCAACAAAACAAAAATCAGCGCCCGATTGGCATAGCCATAGAAAAATGCTGCCAGATTGGTTTTGGCAAACGGCGCTAATTCCTTTGGAAAAACCGCAAACACATCAGCGATCGCCGGGGTAATCCGCCAACAGATAAAAAGCACCAAAAAGAAAGAAAGACAGCTCAGTATCTTATAAAAAAAACCTTTTCGATATCCATCTATGATCAGTATTCCCAAAACTGCAATCAGTATCAAATCAAAAAATATTGCATATTGACTATTTATAACCATTCCTTCACCTGCTTACCCTATAATAATAATGCATCTGTCTTTTTAATGCAAACAATGTTAAAATGGAGAGCGAGGTGAATTTATGAATACCGTTTCTTTAACATTAAACCAAAAACAGATTGACACCCTGTTTGAAACATATCGAAGCAAGGCTGTAAAGACGCCGGCCTACGCCCAATACCAGCTTAAACTCGACGGCTGTACGATTACCGCCTATGATTCAAAGAAGGTTGTATTTCAGGGCCGGGATGCGGAAGAAATGGCTGCCCTTTTTGAGCCTAAAACACTTTCTAAGCCACCTCTTCAACACGCCGCTGAGCTTAATGATTATCCGCAGGCCGGCAGTGATGAGGTCGGCACCGGTGATTATTTTGGCCCGGTCTGTGTCTGCGCCGCCTATGTTGATGCCAGCCACGCTTCGCTCATGCAGTCATTAGGCATTCAAGACAGCAAACAGCTAAGTGATGAACAGATTTTAAAAATCGCGCCCCAGCTGATGGCCGAAATCCCCTATTCATTATTGATTCTTGATAATTACAAATACAATCAGGTACACCAGACGCAAAATTTAAACTGCATCAAAGCCAAGCTGCATAATCAGGCTTATCTGCACCTGCGAAACAAGCTTGGCCAGCTCCCTGCTTTATCAGTAATTGACCAATTTACGCCGGAAGCCAGCTATTACCGCTATTTAAAAAATGAACGTGAAATTGTACGCGGCATCACTTTTGAAACCAAAGCCGAAAATAAATATCCGGCAGTTGCCTGCGGCTCCATCATTGCCCGCTTCGCATTTTTAAAGGCGATGGATACCCTCAGTGAGCATTATTCCTTCAAGCTGCCAAAAGGCGCCGGGCCTGCCACTGAAAAGCTGATTCAGCAGTTTTATGAACTGCATGGCGAGCAAGGCTTGATGAATGCCGCTAAGCTTCACTTTAAGAATACCGATAAAATTAAACGTTAGAAAAGCAGGCCGCAACCTGCTTTTTTTAGTCATGATGAATGATTTCGACATTCAGCCGCACATCGTGATCAAGCTGTTTCAATTCGACACCCGCCGATAAAAACATCCGCTTACTGGCTTTAACCGCATCGGTATCCGCGTATTTATCACACTCGTACACGACCCGTTTGATGCCGCTTTGAATAATTGCTTTCGCACATTCATTGCATGGAAAGAGTGAGACATAGATTGTACAGCCGCGGCACAGCTGATTGCTGTTAAGAATCGCATTCAGCTCTGCGTGAACAACATAAGGATATTTTGTATCACCAAAATCACCCTCGCGCTCCCATGGATAAACATCATCATCACAGCCGCTTGGAAAGCCATTGTAGCCAATGCCAACGACCCGATGCTCTTCAGAAACAATCGCAGCGCCTACCTGTGTGGAAGGATCCTTTGACCGTTTAGCGGAGAGATGAGCCAATCCCATAAAATAGTCATCCCAAGATAAAACATCAGTTCTTTTCATGTTTAGCCTCCTGAAGCTGCTTCAGCGCAGCATTTAAGCTCGGTTCATAAGCTGATTCATTCTGACTTTCAGCCGTTTTGATGAAATTATGTTTCATCAACTCAGCATAACCATTAAGATTCAGTTTCTGGGCCGTAGTAATCAAAATCGCATCCGTCATCGGATAGAACGGATCAATCCGCTGAACTCTCGGCACTAACAGACAGAGGCCAACTATCAGCAGGATAAAAGCATTGCGCGTATGCATACGCAAGGTTTTCCAGCGCTTAACATCAATCATGATAAAGGCCAGAATACCGCCGACGATAAAGCCGCCAAGATGCGCCATTAAAGAAATATTCGGCAGCAATGAAATAAATACATTCATCATGATCGTTGAGGTCAAATTCACCCGCACCATCCGATTCTTGATTGAACCATCGGCGCAAAGCGATACGATGTATGCACCCAAAAGACCAAACAAACCGCCGCTGATGCCCAGCCCGGCAATATTGGCATCACCGATAAAGACAAACAGATTGCCGGCCACGATGGATGCAAGCAGAATCAACAGGAACTGTTTCTTGGTATAACGTTTTTCACAATAAAACCCAAGATTAAACAAAGCCATCATATTCATTAATAAATGGAAAATATCCGCGTGGACAAAGCCGGCGCTCAGCAGCCGCCAATATTCAAAATTGGAGACAACAGACATCTTATAGTAAGCGCCAAGGAAAATCGCAGCACTAGTCAGTTCGCCATTCATCAAGGATAACAAATTTACTAAAATGAATACAGCGACACAGATACCGATAAGTACCATTGTCAGCTTCGGCAAGTCCTTTACCGGAATCTTACGCCGCTGACGGGCTTCATTCATCGCTTTCTTCTCAAGCCTTTTCGTGCATTTTAAGAATTCTTCCTGATTATTTTCTACCTTATGACATACCGATTCAATACCCGGAAAGGCCTTTATCAGTATTTCATCCATTATTTGATCAGGCAATACGACATATTGCTTGGCATATTCATTTTCAGCAGCCGCAGATAATTCGTTGGTATTTAAAATTAAAAGCGGCCCTTGCGCACCAACTGCACTTAAAATAACCTGATGAACACTTTTTAGATAGGTATCCTGAGAATACAGCTCTGTGCTCACATCACCGCATAGACGAATCACCGGATATTCCTTATTCAGCGGATTTGCAAGCCAGAAATCATTGGACTGATTTTGTCTGAGAGTGACAATTTGATAATTATAGTGAGTGACTAAAAAAGTCAGCAGCTGCATGCAAGTAACGTCACTGTCACGATATTGCATTACATCTCCTCCTTTCGAATCGTATCTAAAATATTCTGAAAATCCGGCGGCAGCGGCGCATGAACCGTCACACTCTCACCGGTTGACGGGTGAACAAGCGTGAGCGTATGGGCATGAAGCAGCTGACCGCCGCAATCCATCGTCTTACGATATGAATACTTCTGATCACCCACCACCGGATGCTTGATATATTGCATATGAACACGAATCTGATGAGTGCGTCCCGTTTCCAAGCGGCATTCCACCAGCGTATAGTTTTTAAACCGTTCAACAACCTTAAAGTGCGTCACAGCATGTTTTGAATTGACCGCGGTAACCGCCATCTTCTGACGATCCTTAACATCCCGGCCGATCGGCGCGTCAATCGTTCCGTAATCATGCTCCATTACGCCATGCACCAACGCGTAATAAAGACGATTTACCGTTTTATCTTTCAGCTGGTCAGCAAGTGAAAGATGGGCTTTATCATTTTTTGCGACAATTAAAAGGCCAGTTGTATCCTTATCGATGCGGTGCACAATTCCCGGCCGCAAAACACCGTTGATTCCAGAAAGATCGGTGCAATGATAAAGCAGACCGTTGACCAAAGTGCCATGCTGATTGCCAGCCGATGGATGAACCACCATCCCCCGCGGCTTATTAATCACAATAACGTCGCTGTCTTCATAAACAATATCCAGATTCAGATTTTCCGCCGGGGCGTCTAATTCCGCATCATCAATAAAATCCAGCTCAATAAAATCATCGAGCTTTACCTTATAGTTATTTTTAACCGGTTTGCCATTGACCAGCAAAGCTCCCTCATCAATCAATGTCTGAAGACGGCTGCGCGTCAGTTCCGCCTCATATTTCGCGGCAACCTTATCAATACGCTCATTCACATCTTCCGCGATCACACGCCATTCGCTATGTTTCATTTTTTTAATCCTCTACTTTCCAGAAAAACATCAAACAAAATCAATAAAACACCGATACATAAAACCGAATCGGCAACATTAAACACTGGGAAATCATAACCAAAGATCACAAAATCCAAGAAATCAATTACATACTGATAAGCCAAGCGGTCTATAAAATTGCCGATTGTACCTGCCATCATCATTACTAACCCCAGCTTTGTCAGCTTCTCGGCATTGCTGGTTTTGAAATAAAAATAGCCAAGCACCAACAGCGCTGCAATCGAAATCAGATAAAAGAACATCATTTTGCCTTCCAGCATACTCCAGGCAGCCCCCGTATTATGGACATAAGTTAATTCAAAAAACTTACCCAGCACAGGGATGCTTTGACCATATTCCATCGTATTTGCCACAATCAGCTTGGTAATCTGATCCAATGCGATCAGAGCCAATGCTAAAATTCCGTGTTTCTTATTCATTCAAGTCACTCCATTTCAAAACTTCTAGTTCTTATTTTAAACCATGCCTATCATTATAACAAGAAAATTATTTCCTTCATCAATAAATTCAGGAAATCATGCCATCAATGATGACACCCAGCTGCCTTTCTCGCGGCACTGTTCCTTCCTGTATTTCAATGTCTCTCTCTTTCTACCTACCGGTATTGGAGTCGCACCCGAGCAAATCCATACAGGAACTCTTTTTATCAGTTCA
>OLOS01000858.1_pt1 | contig 28733 bp, 20 predicted proteins | sample 1672631 | NCBI WGS metagenome assembly OLOS01 (sample SAMEA3136707, study PRJEB25190) | human gut metagenome | biome: human gut; feature: human-associated habitat; material: faeces | place: Austria | collected 2013 | reverse complement strand
CACTCCCCCGCCGAGGCGGCGGCGCCGCGCAGCTCCGGGCAGTTCGCGTCCTTTGCGGCCTGGGCGAACATCGCCGCGGCCATGGCCGCGAGGCCCGAGCCGTCCGCGTCCACAAAGAGCACGCTCTCTGCCTCCAGAGGCTCGTCCTCCAGTCCCGAGAGCAGCCAGGCCACGTGCTCGGCGTCCCAGCGCTCCAGGCTCCGGTCGTAGGCCAGGTTCTCGAGGTGGTGCGTAAGCTCGTGCTTGAGCGTCTTTGTGAGCTCACGCTTCCAGCGCTCGGGCGGTGCGGCGGCAAAGCGCTCCTTGAATGAGCCGTAATATATCTCGATGTGGCGGCCCATCTGGTCCACGAAGTACATTCCCATGACCAGCAGCCCGTGCTCGTCCGTGCGCCGGGCGGGCAGGAGGTTCACGCCGCCGTTGAGCTTGTCGAATATCTCCTCCGGGAGGCTGTCGGCCGCCTCGTCCAGCATGGCGGCGGCTTCTTCAAACGTCACCATGTCAATGCGCCTCCGCCCAGGAATGTCCGCTGTGCGCCTCGGCTATGAGCGGCACCGTGAGCTGCACCGCGCGCTCCATCTCCTCCTCAAGCAGCGCGGCGACCCGCTCCGCCTCGGCCTCCGGGCACTCTGCGATGAGCTCGTCGTGCACCTGCAAAAGCAGCCGGGCCTCCAGGCCCTCGGCGCGCAGGCGGCAGCGGACGTTGACCATGGCGAGCTTTATGATGTCCGCGGCGGCGCCCTGGATGGGCATGTTCCGCGCCACGCGCTCGCCGAAGCTGCGGGTGTTGAAGTTCGAGGCCTTGAGCTCCGGCACCGGGCGGCGGCGGCCAAAGATGGTCTCGACATAGCCCTTTTCCTTGGCCTCGGCTATGACGCGCTCCATATACTCGCGCACGCCGTGGTACTTTTGCAGGTATGCCTCGATATACGCCCTGGCCTCGGCGGGGCTGACCTTGATGTCCTGAGCCAAAGAAAAGGCGGAGATGCCGTACACGATGCCGAAGTTGACGGCCTTGGCGCTGCTGCGCTGCTGCGCCGTGACCTCGGAGAGCGGCACGCCGAACACCTGAGAGGCCGTGACGGCGTGGATGTCCTCCCCGCTCCTGAACGCCTCGCGCATCGTCTCGTCGCCCGAGATGTGGGCGAGCAGGCGGAGCTCTATCTGGCTGTAATCCGCGTCCACGAGCAGGCAGCCGGGAGCTGCGACGAACATGCGGCGTATCTGCGCGCCCAGCTCGCGCCGGACGGGGATGTTTTGCAGGTTCGGCTCAGTGCTCGAGAGGCGGCCCGTGGCGGTTACGGTCATCTTGAAGCAGGTGTGTATGCGCCCGTCGGCGGAGATGACCTTGAGCAGGCCGTCCGCGTAGGTGCTCTTGAGCTTTGTGAGCATGCGGTATTCGAGGATGTCGCCGATTATCGGGTGCTTGCCGATGAGCTTTTCGAGGACGTCGGCGTTGGTGCTCCAGCCGGTCTTGGTCTTTTTGCCCGCCGGGAGCATCAGCTCCTCAAATAGCACCTCGCCGAGCTGCTTGGGCGAGTTTATGTTGAACTCGTGCCCGGCCATGTCCCAGATGCCGCGCTGGAGCGCGTCAATGCCCGCGGTCAGGCTCTCGCCGAAGTCGGAGAGCGCCTTGCGGTCCACGAGGAAGCCCGCGCGCTCCATCTCGGCCAGCACCTCGCAGAGCGGGAGCTCGATCTCGTCGTAGAGCCGTGTTGCGCCGTTTGCCTCAATTTTGGCGCGCATGGGGGCTACTAGCTCCAGCACCGCCTGGGCGGCGGGCAGCTCCGCGCCGAGGTGGCGCTGCGTGAGCTTGGGAAGGTCATAGGAGCTCTCTGTCGGGTCCAGGACGTAGGCGGCGAGCTCCGTGTCGAACACAAAGCCCTCCGTGCCGAGCCCCTCGGCCAGCACGAGGCCCATGAGGTCCTTCACGCCGTGCGCGGACTTTTTGACCTCGCCCGAGAACAGCAGCCGGAGCAGGCGGTTGTAGTCCTCGCCGAGCTCGGCCCAGTTGAGCGTGAAGATGCTCTCCCCGTCGCAGACCATGAGGCTGTCGAGGTTCCCCTCCGGGCAGAAGATGCCGACGGTCGCGGCGGCGCGGATGCGGCGCTCGGCCTCGTCGGCGCTGATGGGCGCTATCTCAGGCAGGGCGCGGCTGACGGCCTCGGCGGCGGCCTCCGGCGCGGGGGCGAGGCCCCACTTTTCGATGAACTTTCTGAAGCCCAGGCGATTTAGCACCTCGTAGAGCTCCGGGCCGAAGTCCGCTTTCCACGCCGCCTCGGCGGGGTCGAGCTCCACGGGGGCATCGCGGCTTATGGTGGCGAGGGTGTAGGACATCTTTGCGCTGTCCCGTCCCGCGTCGAGCTTCTTGCGGACGCTGTCCTTGATGTCCAGCGTCTCGAGATTCGCGTAAATGTTCTCCACGGTGCCGAAGCGGCGCACGAGGTCGAGGGCGGTCTTTTCGCCTATGCCGGGCACGCCGGGGATGTTGTCCGAGGCGTCGCCCATCAGGGCCTTGAGGTCCACCATGAGCGGCGGGGCGAAGCCGTATTCCTCGGCAAAGCGCGCCTTGTCGTAGAGTATCGTCTCCGTCTGGCCCATGCGGGTCTTGACGTGCAGCACGCTGGTCGTGTCGGTTATGAGCTGGAAGCTGTCCTTGTCGCCGGTGACTATCTCGCACTCCCAGCCGGACTTTTCGCACTTTGCCGCGACGGAGCCGAGCACATCGTCCGCCTCCCAGCCTGCGGCCTCGAGCCGGCGGATGTGCATCGCGTCGAGCGTCTCCTTCAAGAGCGGCATCTGCACCGCGAGGTCGTCCGGCATCGGCTTGCGCTGGGCCTTATAGCCCTCGAACATGTCGTGCCGGAAGGTCGGCGCTGGCAGGTCGAAGGCCACGCAGAGCGAGTCCGGCGCCTCGCCGTCCAGGAGCTTTTGCAGTATGGCAAGGAAGCCGTAGACCGCGTTCGTCGGCGTGCCGTCCGGCGCGTTGAGGGGCCGGACGCCGTAAAAGGCGCGGTTCACTATGCTGTTGCCGTCGAGTATCATCAGCTTATTCATTGTCGGGCATCTCCAAAGTTCCAAAAATACGCTCGCAGTCCGCAAGCGCCTCGCCGAGCGCGGCGTACAGCGCGGGCGTTATGACCCCGCCGCGGTCGTCCCCGGCCTCGTAGTCGGCCATGGCGGCGCGGATGTCCCAGAGCCTGCGGCCCCTGGTCACGCCGTAGTCGGCCAGGTTCAGCATTATCATGGGTATGTATTCGCAGCCGCTTATCTCCGTCTCCCCCGTCTCGGGGTCCTTGGTGAGCTCCAGCTGCACCATGGCCGTGAGGTCTGTGTACGGCTTTGTCTGGGTCGAGAGCAGGTTGCCCAGGCAGTAGCAGACGAAGCCCGTGCGGGTGCTGCCGTCCGCGTTTGTTATCTCTCGCAGCTCCATCGGCTCCGGCACGTGCGGGTGGCCGCCGATGATGAGGTCCGCGCCCTCGGCAAAGAAGTAGTCCGCCAGCTCCTGCTGCCTCTGCGTAGCGCCGGTGACGTACTCCCCGCCCCAGTGGACGCTGACGGCGATGATGTCGGTGTCGAGCGCCCGGGCCGCGGCCATGTCGGCGTCGAGCATGTCGTAGTCGACCTTGGAGCAGTAGGTCATGTAGTCCGTAGTGTAGACGTTCAGCCCGTACTCCACGCCGTCCACGGGTATGCCGTTGGTACCGTAGGTGTAGTTTAGGAAGGCTATGCTTATGCCGTTCAGCTCCTCGACGAGGATGCCGTTATTCTCGTCACGCTCCGCCTGCGTGCGGTAAGCGCCCACGTGCTCGAGCCCCGCGTCGTCGAGGACATCCAGCGTGCGGACTATGCCCTCGTGCCAGGCGTCCATGGCGTGGTTGCTGGCCATGTTCACCTGGTCGAAGCCTATATCCTTGAGAGAATACGCAAGGCCGTCCGGGACGTGGAAAAGCGGATAGCCCGTCCACTTGCCGTCGCCGGTGAAGGCGCCCTCAAAGCAGCAGAGGGCCCAGTCCGCGTCCGCGACATAGTGGGCTACGTCCTCGAAGATGGGCGCATAGTCGTATTCGCCCTCGGGCGTCAGCGCCTCGTCGTTGAGCGGGGTGTGCATGACGAGGTCGCCCGCGAGCGTGAGCGTCACGCTGCTCGGCGTCGGCTCAGGTGTCGGCTCAGGCGTAGGTTCGGGCGTGGACACGGGCGCGGGCGTCGCGGCGCTTACGGGCTCTGGCAGTTCGGCGGGGGCAGGCGCCTCGCCGCAGGCGGCGAGGGTCAGGAGCAGTGCGGCGCAAAGCAGCGCCGCGGCGGCGCGTTTCATTATTTTTCACCCCTCAGCTTGATGAGCTGGTCACGCAGCACGGCGGCGTACTCGAACTCGAGCATCTTCGCCGCCTCGCGCATCTTCTTCTCGAGCTTGGCTATCTCCTCGCGCCGCTCGGACTCGGTCATCTTCAATCCGTCGCGGCGGCGGGCAGCCTTGTCGGTCTCGGGGGACAGTTCTATTATGTCGTGCACGCTCTTGATTATAGTCTGCGGCACGATGCCGTGGGCCTTGTTGTATGCGTCCTGCTTTTTGCGGCGGCGCTCCGTCTCGGTTATGGCCGCCTTCATGGAGGGCGTCTCGGTGTCGGCGTACATTATGACCAGGCCCTCGGCGTTGCGCGCGGCACGGCCTATGGTCTGGATGAGGCTCGTCTCGCTGCGGAGGAAGCCCTCCTTGTCCGCGTCGAGGATGGCGACCAGGCTGACCTCGGGCAGGTCCAGGCCCTCGCGCAGGAGGTTTATGCCCACGAGCACGTCGAACTCGCCGAGGCGCAGGTCGCGGATTATCTCCATGCGCTCGATGGCGCCGATGTCGTGGTGCATGTAGCGGCACCTTATCCCCGCTCCGGTGAGGTAGGCAGAGAGGTCCTCGGCCATCTTCTTGGTGAGCGTCGTCACCAGCGTGCGCTGGTTTTTGGCGATGCGGGCCTTTATCTCGTCCATGAGGTCGTCTATCTGGCCCTCCACGGGGCGGACTGAGATCTCGGGGTCGAGCAGGCCGGTCGGGCGGATTATCTGCTCCGCTATCTGGCCTGAGCGCTCCCGCTCGTACTGGCCCGGCGTGGCGGAGACGTACACCGCCTGGCCGATACGCTGCTGGAACTCCTCAAACTTGAGCGGCCGGTTGTCGAAGGCCGAGGGCAGGCGGAAGCCGTAGTTCACCAGGGCCTCCTTCCTCGCCCGGTCGCCGCGGTACATGGCCCGCACCTGCGGGAGCGTGACGTGGGACTCGTCCACGAAGAGGACAAAGTCCTTCGGGAAGTAATCGAGCAGCGTCATCGGCGCGCTGCCGGGGGCGCGGCCGGAGATTATGCGGCTGTAATTCTCGATGCCGGAGCAGTAGCCGAGCTCCTGTATCATCTCTATGTCGAAGTTCGTGCGCTGCTCTATGCGCTGGGCCTCGAGGTACTTGTCCTGGCTCTTGAAAAACGCCACGCGCTCGTCGCACTCGCGGCGTATCTCCTTCACCGCGCGCTGGAGCTTTTCCTTCGGCGTGATATAGTGGCTCGCCGGGAAGATGGGGATGTTCGTCAGGCGGCGTATAACCTCGCCGGTGACGGGGTTTATCTCGCTCACGCGGTCTATCTCGTCGCCGAAGAACTCGACGCGAATGGCGCTGTCCTTGTAATACGCGGGCCAGACCTCCACAGTGTCGCCCCGGACGCGGATCATGTTGCGCTCGAAGGCGATGTCGTTGCGCTCATAGCGTATCTCGATGAGGCGCTTTATCATCTCGTCGCGCGGTATCTCCAGCCCCACGCGGATGGGGACCATCATCTTTTCAAAGTCCTCCGGCTCGCCCAGGCCGTATATGCAGCTCACGGACGCGACGACGATGACGTCCCGCCGCTCCAGCAGCGAGGCCGTGGCCGAGAGGCGCAGGCGGTCGATCTCCTCGTTGGTGGCGGCGTCCTTCTCGATGTAGGTGTCGGTCGTGGGGATGTAGGCCTCGGGCTGGTAGTAATCGTAGTAGGATACGAAATACTCCACGGCGTTGTCCGGGAAGAACTCACGGAACTCGCTGCAAAGCTGGGCCGCGAGGGTCTTGTTGTGCGCCAGGACGAGCGTGGGCCGCTGCACGCGCTCTATGACCTTGGCCATGGTGTAGGTCTTGCCGGAACCGGTGACGCCGAGCAGCGTCTGCTCGGCTATCCCCTGCTCCAGACCCCTGGCCAGCGTGTCAATGGCCTCCGGCTGATCTCCGGATGGCACATACTTGCTGACAACATGAAAATCCGGCATGGTTTCTCCTTTTTTGCTCAAACTTATTCAGGATATTTTACCACATCCGCCCCCGCCTTGAAAAGCCCCGGCGGCTATTTTTGCCCCTTTCGCCGCAGGCGCTTGGCAATTTGGAAAAGGTGTGCTAATATTTCTTTACACATAGCATTATGGGAGGGCGAGTTTGGTTGACTGAACGCGAAAAGATGGAAAAGGGCCTGTGGTACGACGCGAACTACGACGTGCAGCTCGGCGAGATACGCGCCGAGGCAAAGGAGCTGTGCCGTCAGCTCGGCCTCACGCCTACGACGGATACCGCTGAGTGCGAGCGCATACTGCGCAAGCTGCTGCCGAACATGGGCCGGGATGTCAGCATACTCGCGCCCTTCATTGTCGATTACGGCTTCAACTGCTTCATCGGCGACCACAGCTTTATAAATCACGGCGCGTATCTCATGGACTGCGCGCCGATACGCCTCGGCTCGCACTGCTTTGTCGGTCCCAGCTGCGGTATGTACACAGCCATCCATCCCCTGCTTGCCGCCGAGCGCAACACCGGGCTTGAAAAGTGCGCGCCCATCGTCATCGGCGACAACGTCTGGATAGGCGGCAACGTCACGATACTGCCCGGCGTGACCATAGGCGCGGGCTCCGTCATCGGCGCGGGCAGCGTGGTCACGCGCGATATCCCCGCCGGGGTCATCGCCGTCGGCAACCCCTGCCGCGTGCTTCGCGAGATCGGCGAGGGCGACAGCATAGATAGAGAATAACTCCAAAGAGGGGACCATCTTGAAATCCTGCAAAGCGAACGACAAATACTACCTGACCTGCGAGAGGAACTGGGTCTACTTCACGCTGATCTGCGTGGCCGGCTTCTGGGGCGCGTACACCTATTTGCTGCGCGGAAACATCTTCTGCAACGCGCAGACCGGCAACGTCGTGCTCATGGGCCTCGCGCTCGGCTCCGCGGAGTGGGGCAAGGCGCTGTACTATCTCGTGCCCATCTCGGCCTATATCCTCGGCTCATTTGTCTCCGAGCTGCTCCCCAATCCGATAAAGCACCGCTTTTTTGTACGCTGGGACACCGTGCTCATATTCATTGAAATGGCCGCGGTGCTGATACTGGGCTGCATCCCCGATTCCGCGCCGGTGCAGATATCGCAGGTCATCATAAACTTCCTCGCCTCCATGCAGTATAACACCTTCCGCCAGGCCGAGGGCGTCGCCGTGGCCACGACCTTCGTCACCAACCACATCCGCCAGGTCGGCATCGGCCTCGCCAAGGAGCTGCACCACCGCAGAAGCTCTGACAAGTCCCACCGCGAAAAGTGGGCGCGCCACGCGGGCATGCTGTTCTTCTTCGCCGTCGGCGCGGTAGTGGGCACAGTGTTCTGCCACCTAATAGCCGGCAAGGCCATCTGGGTGACCATCCTCCCCCTCGCAGTCATCTTCGTCACCCTCCTGCACGCCGACCTCACCACGGAAAAGGAACTCTTCGAACAAAAACCCTCCGGCCATTGATGCTAGCTGGGGCCGTTTATATTTGATGGAGCAAGAATATGACTAAAATACTGATGGTCTGCCACGGCAATATATGCTGAGGGTCAAAAAAGCCTGATAAATCAAGGGTTTCCGGGCCTCGGGGTGGTGTTACTACACCATTACTACACCATTTGGAACCTCGGTGTGACGAACATTTTTTGAAAAAACGAGGTGCAGAAAATGGAATACGCGAGTGTCCTGGAGGAGCTCTGGTACGGCAATATCGAGCCGTCGGAGTATGACTGCTCCCCCTGCCCGGAATACAAAACCGCCCTCCACCTGCTCAGCCGCAACGAGGAAAAGCTCCTCAGCACCCTGAGCGATGAGCAGAAGGCCCTCTTCACCCGCTGCGCCGAAAGCCAGCGCGAGCTGCAGTCGATATCCGAGCGTCTGCTGTTCAAAAACAGCTTCCGCCTGGGCGCAAGGCTTATGCTGGAGGTCATGGAGGGGTAAGTTGATATAGAGCACCGCCCATCGGCCAAATGGCCGATGGGCGGTGTTTTAAACCTTCACACAATTATCGTACATTTTTAGTTATCTACGCCAAAGCTCTTGACTTTTAGCGTTTTACAGTTCTCCATTACTGTGCGCACGACGGGAATAGGCAGCCCTTTTGGAGCTTGAACATTTACCTCGAGTGATACTTCAACCGTGCAGTCCTCCACATTTGTTAGATGCCCAATTACTTCTTCTACAAGGCGTTGGACGTCTCTATTAATCCTCGTATTATCTAACTCGGCAGACATAAAGAAATGCGTGTTCTGTGAGACTTCTGTTCTCTCTTCTTTTTGTGTGGAGCCTACTCCTTCCCCTTGAACTTCAGTGCGAGTTATAGTTATTGTTTTGCTTGCTTCAGAAGATTCGACTTCAATGTGATCTTTCGAATTATTCTGCGCCTCAGCAGCAATCTGCTCAAGCGCAGCCATCTTTTTCACCAGATAATCGGACTGCTGAATGAACCCAACATACTGATTAAACTTCAAATCCAGAAAACGATCTTCGCTGTAACCTGCTGCAATTGCAAAATATTCTGTGGAATTCAAGCCGGTTTGGATGGCGTCTTCCAGTACACTGTAGCGTGCCAAACGGGGCAGATAACAATACGTGCAGAGATACTCCCACAGCTTCTTAATTTGGATGCAGTTTGTTTCTTTCCACAATACATCGTCCAGTACCATCTTCAGCAGTGCGGGAGCCCATTTTGTGATGAGCAGCTCCTGCTGCAGCATCTTGCTTGCCGCTTTAGCAACAATACTGTCCGAACCGCCACTGATACGAATAACCTCCCACTGGATGGCCTTCATATCTACATGCAGGTCGATGGAAGGTGCCAGCAGCCAGCAATAAGTCTCCTTTATGCGGGATTCTACGGTCTCATTGCTTCTGTGTAGGCTGTTGTTGGCTTCCTTGGTTTGTGCAATGTCCAGATTCAGAGATTCTTTGTCATCTACAATGGACTTCCATGCCAAATATTCTCGAGCCGCTTGTTTCAACGCCGCCACCTGTTCCTGATCTGGGGCAACAAAAGCCAGTGTGTTGCGATAGATGCGGGGAGAGGTACCACGACTATCCAAAATATTCGAAGCAACTTCCAGCGCAAGATTTTGCGGATTGTTGGCACGATATGTGTCCTTTACTCCCAGAATCACAAGCCTAACCGCCTGGTCATCGGTTACATCCAGAGAGGAACCGGGGCAAGTATGCAGCCCGGCAAAGGGTTCTTCCTTTCGCAATTTGCGCAAGCGGGTCTCGATCTCATATTCGACATCAATATCCGAGAATTGGGTAGCGCGATCCTGTGCTGTTTTGCGCAAAGTGGGGCGAGTATCGAACCAATATCGGTCTCCTGTGGGATTGGTATACAGGTAAGCCAGAGAACCACGCAGTGTGTTAAGCGCGTCGTTGAAATCGGCGATATTCTCTCCTGGCTGTACCACACCCAAACGAATGCGGGAAGCTTCAATTCCGCGCACCGACTGTGCCCGCACTGTGGGGGCGCTGCCCAACATGATTGTTCGGGCAACGCGCCGAGCAGCCATCTTTTGCCCATAACGGGGCACCGACTGGTCTTTTTGGTAGGGAACGGAGGTTTTCCCGTCGATTTCATTACTGATAATCGAACTCCATCTTTCACCCAGATAGTTATCCTTATCCAAATAACGCATCAGTTCTTCGCGTACAATCGATGTATCAAGGGGAATTGAACCTGGCATAATCATTGGGCTTGCGTCGTTGCTCATCCAAAGTTCATGAATCACACCAGCCATCAGGCGCAGAACACCGCGAGTGCGCTGAAAGTTTTCCAGGGTAGACCAATCGTCATATAGCCGGTCGAATATTTCCGGATGGATAGGATAGCAGGACACCAGTCGTTCCCGATACTCCACTTCTTTAGTATTATAGGGAAAATCACCGACATTTTCCATGTACATTTGGCTGAACCGTGCACATACCTGATCCCGGGCAGTGGGATTCTTGCAATCTAAAAACAGCCGGCGGCGCACAATCTCAAAGCCTTCGTTGGCGGCCACAGGTTTCCAGATGGCTTCCATGCGGCCAAAAGTGTGCTCAATCGTTCTTAGGGCAATTTTCCCCGCTTCACCGCCAATTTCAATTTCAGATTCGGGAATGGATGCCACTATCAGGCTATTTTTACTGGCACGGGCAGCTTCCGTTAGTTCCTGAATAAAGGAAATAAAATTGTCAAAAGAGCCGGCTGGCAGGCCTGATACGCCGTATATTCTTTTGGCATAAGTAACCAGCTCGTCTATCAGAATCATGCACGGGCCGCAATCGTCAAACAGATTTTTCAATACTTCCGAGCCGGGAGATACGCCTTTTTTGTCGGCTTCTTTTACATAGTTATACAACTCTGCACGTCCGGCGGATTCCGCCAGCTGCGCGGCAATTTCTCCCCAGAGTGTGTTGATGGTGATGCCAGGGAAACTGACGGGACGTTTGGCCTTAGTAGGGTCTAATGCAGAGCCTACCAAAACCGCCACATTGACACGCGGCAGGGTGGAGATGCCTGCCTGCTCCATTACCGGTTTGATAGCCGGGATGCGGTCGGCGGAAACTTTACCCCGAAGCATATGGTACAATGCCAGCATACTGTGGGTTTTGCCGCCACCGAAGGCAGTCTTCAGCTGGATTACAGGTTCACCATCTTTGCCACGGACCCGTTTCAACGCCTGCACCAACAGACTGGTCATACCCTCGGTTACATAGGTACGGGCAAAAAACTCCACAGGGTCTCGGTACTCATAGGAACCCTCGCCGCGGGCCACTTGAGCCAAATCTGCGGCGAACTCAGCATTTTTGTAGCGTCCCTGTGCCACGTCTGGGTGCGGCTCGATTACCTCTCGCCAACTGGGAAGGCCAGAGATTGCATGGTTGAGCACAGCCGCCGAGCTTGCTTTGGCTTTTCCGGCTTGGGTGGTTTTGACAACGGAAGTAGAACCATCGGCAGTGCCATATCGCGCTTCGCGCAGCATATTGCGTATTTCTTCAGCTGCTTCATCATCAAAAGCTTCGCACAGACGTGCCATTGTATCCAGCGCACGCCAAGTATCATCATCGTTGAAGTCTTGTCCGCCAATGTGGGCAATTTTGTTGCGTACACCCATCAGTTCCTTGGCCCACGTGCGATAGTCCAGCGAAAGTTTCCGCTTGAAGAGGTCATTCCATTTGCGGTCAAAAAGCCGCAAACAATTTGCCATGTCCAGCGAGTCAACAAGGTCTCCATAGTCTCCTGCATTTGGCAATTCACGGCTTTGATCCGACAAGGTCGTCAGAACCTCCTGCCACCAGGAATCCTTATATTCTCTGCTCAGTTCCTGGGCTATGTATCCCGCCAGTATGGGATGTAAAATACGAAAAGCCTGTTGCACTTTGGAGTAATTATCCTGCATTGTCGGCGTCCTCCTTAAAACAGCGTGATCTGTTCCGGCTTATATGCCTGCAACTCGGCGGCTCGGGACTGGATTTCTGGCCAGGCGATTACAAGCGCATTGTAGGCATAGGCTTCCTGTGCCCAGCCTTTGCGCTCGGCCACTGTGTAAAGCCGGTAAGCCAGATCTTTGGCCCGCTCCGCATTGGAGCCCAACATATTGACCACAATCTGTGCACAGGCTTCAATGCCGCCAATGGCCATGGCATGAGTCAACTGTTGGCAGAGCAGCCAGATGGTCTCCTCCCGCTCGTCCACCTTTTCCGGCAATTCCTCCCGGGTGAGCAGATGGACAGAGCCCTTTTGCGCAAACAGCACGCCCTTTGCAGCCAATGCGGCCACAGAGGTGTTTTTGGCGCGGGCCAGGGTATCGGCGTCGCCGAATTTGATGTCATTGAAGGCGTTCTGCATATACAGATCCACACAAAAGCGGCTGTTCTGGTCCAGTTCGCCGTCCTGCTCGTTGAAGTAGACATCCAGCTCCTGATTGATGATCTGTAGCGCGCTGCGCACCGTCATAGGGGTCCCGTCAGACTCAAGAACCTTGGAATACTTGGAGTAAACGCCCATGCCGGGGCCGATGGCGCTCTGGGCCAGGTCCACCGGGGCAATGTTGCTGCGCTGGAGTTTTTGTAGGGCAGGACGCAGCTCCCGTTTCAGTTCCGCGATAAAGCTTCGGCGCGTGACCATGGGAGCGTCCTCCGGCCTCTTGCGGCAGACCAGAACGATGGAGGAGGCCAGCGCATTGGTTCCAGAGGCAATGGAGCGATTGGACATCTCCGTACGCATAGGCCATGTGCCAGTGATGGCAAAGCCCGCTTGAATGACTGCCGAAAGCATAGTTTCCCAGCCGGTAGAGGCGGTTTTTGTCTCACTTCCCCCCGTGTCGGTATCGCTCTGCTTATAAGCATAGTAGATGGTGACAGGGATATCCTCTCGGGCATACTGGTAGATCTGTTGGCAGGTATGCAGCATCCCATCCTCAAAGAAATCTCGAGCTTTTTCCACACTTCCGTCAAAGCGATAGGGGGTTGCCACCAGTTCCTCTGCCTTGGGTACCAGCATGGTGCGGAACAAATTGGGATAGGTCTGCTTCAATGCCTGCCGCATCCAGACATAGAAAAAGTCAGACAAATCTGCATAGCCGATATTGTCATAGTAAGGCGGATCGGTAGAGACCATGATGTTTCGCAGACCGCAATCGCTCTGGGCATCAAACTGTTTAGCAATACCTTGCCTAGAAGTGGGGAATTCCAAAAGGCATTTGTAAATCCAATCCACAGTGCTAGAAAAACTTCCCGTTGAGCTGCTAAAGGGATTTCCTTCTGCATAATCCCAAGTCATGGGTATTGCTTGCCTACCAAAAGTATTACGAATCTTCACATATCCACTATCCCAACTGCAAATGCTGCTGCTTCTATCCGCCAATCTATCAATAGAAAAAGATAAGTATACCCCTACCGCTTCACCATAGGCACGGGCACCTGTACCGCCTTCGCTGAGGGCAATGTGGTCGTTGGGCAGTCCTGCGGCAACTGCATCCGCTTCCGCTTGTTTCTGCGCTTCGCTTACCAATTCGCTGAAAGTTGTCAAAGCCGTTAATTGGCGATCTGTAAACGCATCGCCCCAAGTAGGCATTCCATACATTGGCAACCGGTCTACATCGTGACATGGCGTAGTTACCAATTGATCAGGTTTCCAAGTCGGTAAAGCTTGGTTTGCAATAATGACTTGTTCTGCGTCTGGAGAAATGTAAATACGGCCATGCGTCCCTTCTGCAACGATAGCCATAAGAGTTCGGCCCAATTTTCCATCGTGTGCTTCCTTGCGCACATAGTTTCCAGATGCATTCTCTCCACATCGGATACATTGAAAATTTGCGCCTTTGGAACTCTTTGGCGCAGAAGGCGCATTTTTTCCATACTCTACCATAAAGGTAATGCTATTACCGTCAATGATAGGCCTAACGTAAGCCTCGTTGCCCTTTTTCCTGGAAAGCACAAAGCTGCTGGCCAGCGGCATCTCACAGCCACAGGCCGGGTTGGGGCATTTGACAGTCCGGGCCCAGATCCAGGCGATGACGGTTGCCTCACCGCCGCCCTGGGCGGCAGGAACCTTCACCTTGGGGTACAGGTGGCCAATCTTCTGAAAAGCCTGCTGCTTCATCCACTCGCCATAATAGCGTACGTCCTCTGCCAGGCCTTTCGCGCCGGTCCAGCCGCTGCTCCCATCTATTGGGGCGCGGGATTCCGGGTTGACTGGAGCTTGTCCGGCGAACTTGGGCGGAATCTCGATCATGGCTTTGTTGATCATAACCGCCACCGGGTTCAGGTCGTGGGCATGGGCCTCCAGTCCCAGCCGCTGGGCTTCCAAGGGAATGGAACCGCCGCCAGCAAAGGGGTCCAGCAGCGGAGGCGGGTTGTTGCCGGTGGAACGCATGATTTCTGCCTTTGCTGCATCCAGAATTTCCGGATTGTTGGAGTTCTCCCATTTGACCAGCTTTTCAAGAATAGCAAACAGACGCTGGCGCTCCTTATTCTGCGCCTCTTCGGTGGGGAACTGCTCCGGGTGCTCGGATGGATCGTCCACCAGGCTGGACCATATCACTGCGCGGGCCGCAGCAAGCGGCCGCCGAGCCCACCACAGGTGCAGTGTGGAAGGGTGCCCGTGCCGGATAGATTTCTCCCGAGCGGACTCGGCGTTGATAGCTTCCAACGGAAGCGCCACTTCAATCAATTTCTTTGCCACGATTCTATCCTCATTTCTGGAACACAATCTCCGCGTTGCGGATGAGGTCCATTAAATCATAATTCACGCTGGTGGCCGTAAAATCCGGCGCATTGCGGAAGGGGTGCTTCAAGTATACCGCATGGGTGGAGGCGCCGTCCACTTCAACAACTGCCAAAATGAATTCTTCCGGTTTATTCAGGCCAGTAAGTATTTCATTTTTGGAAACGGTCACCGTTGTAGCGCCCTTGTTTCTTCCCTTGACCTCGATAAACCGCAAAGTATTGGTGCCGGTGCGGAGTTCTTCCGGGATGCTTGACTCAATATCATACCCCACTTTTTCAGCGCTGACATCATGTGGCTGATATCCGAGCTGCCGTTCAATATCCATGACAGCTTTCATGGCGGCCAGCTCGACTGCTTTCTTATCCGCACCACCAAACGAGTTCAGGGAGTATGCGCCGCCCATCAGCTTAGCCAAAAGCCCATTGGGAATAATCAACGCGCCTCCAGTGATCACGGGCGGTGCAGGAGAAATCATGCGCTCATTGTCCAGCTCAGAAAGGCGCTTTTGCAGCCGAGCTGCCAGGTCTTCTGCACGGCGAGCGGCCATCTGTGAGTTCAAGCGTGCATTAATCTTACCTGCAGCCTCTTTCTGTTTCAAATCTGCAGCACGGAAGTCCCAGTACTGAATTTCAGCTGTCAGGCGTTCTTTGACTGCCTTGGTGATTTTATCCACCATTTTTTGCTTGTGCTCTCTCACCTGCGCAAAGTGTTGCGGTATGATATTGGAAATTGCATATCCTCTGGCGCGCTCCTCAACTCCGGAAGCCAACCAATCCTGAGTGCCCACATAGGCATGAATCGCCGCTTGTTCCGGCTCAGTTGCTGCGCGATAATCCAGATATGGGGCATATCCAGCGTGACGAGCCGTGCCATCTGCAAACAGTTCCACAAAATGAACTTGCTTGGAGATCACACGTTTTGTACCATCCTGCAAGACAACTCCATCCTGTATGCAATCTTCAATATAGAACAGCAGCCTGGCCTGGTCGCTATCATCGCTTTCATCTACAAAAATTGTCCCTCGCTTTAGCACATCGGCGTTGCGCTCCCTTATTAAATCAATGGTTGCTTCCAGCAGCGGATGGCCAGGGCAAATCAAATCTGCCGTTGGCTGCCCTGTCAGGTTGCAAACGCTTTTGTCAAAGCATACGCGCTCGTATCGCTGCAAAACTGGTTCGCCAAAGCCAATCTGCATATCCCGATTGCGTACGGCAAAAGGAACAGAAAGAATTTCATATCTGCCAGACTCTCTCGGTCGAATTTGCCCTCCCACAGAACGAAACGCTTCAACAAAGAATGCTTCTATAAAATGCGGCTGGAGTTTATGGGCTTCAATCCGTTCCATGTCCTCTCGAATCGCCATCACTCGGTGTATGTCCATGGTGTCCTCGGTGAGCGCTCTCTGATCTAAAAGCTCGCGTAATTTTTGCTGATCGAGTGAATGGTCAACCACTTGCCATAGACGCGCGCGCACCTCGGGGTCATTTCCATAGCGAACTGCTTCGATAAGCAGATCCCTCAAAGGACGGTTATCAAAAGTCATCTTGCCCAGGATATCAAATACCTTGCCGCCAAGGGCCTCGCGCTCTTCCTCTAGTTTTTCAAATAGGCGCTGGAACACCATGCCCTCCCTGGTTTCTTTGGAAACCAAATTCCAGAGATGACATACTTCAGTTTGACCAATACGGTGAATGCGACCAAACCGCTGCTCCAAACGATTTGGATTCCACGGCAGGTCATAGTTAACCATCAGGTGGGCGCGCTGCAAGTTGATGCCCTCGCCAGCAGCGTCAGTGGCTATCAGAATGCGCACCTCTTTGTCCTGTTTGAAAAGCTCCTCCACTTTGCGGCGCTCGTCCCGGAGCATGCCGCCATGAATAGCAACGACTGATTCGTCGCTGCCAAACAGGTTACGGATTTTATCTGATAGATACCGTAGGGTATCCCGGTGTTCAGTGAATATAATAAGCTTTTCACGCTGTCCCTCTGGACAGAACATATTCTTCTCATCCTGTAAAAGGTGCGACAGCTCATCCCACTTCCGATCTTCACCGCTCATACGGACGGCATTTGCCATCTGCTCCAGACGCTTTAGCGTCCGAATCTCTGCCTCCATCTCAGATATGGTATTTGCTGCAGATGCACGGTCGGCCACATTCTCCTCGGCATCTTCCAACTCCGCAGCGGTGTAATCGTCTTCATCGTAGTCATCAGAAAAGCTGTATTTTTGACTAGAATCTTCAGCGCGGCGTCCCATTTTTTCTTCTGCCAAAATATGTTCCAGACGCTCTCTACGACGTCGAAGTGATTGGAAAATAGCTTCTGGAGAAGAGGCCAAACGTCGCTGCAATATTGTCAAAGCAAATCCGACTGTGGTTTTGCGCTCATTATTTAACTTATCTGCACGATTAAACTCTTCTTGAACGTACTCTGTAACCTCGTTATATAGTTTTGCTTCCTGAGGAGAGAGGTCATAGTTGACTGTGTATGCACGTCGTTCTGGGAAAAGTGGAGTCCCATCGAATTTTAGCAATTCTTCTTTCACCAGGCGACGCATTACATCTGAGACATCAATTGAGTGATTCGAAGACCTGGCAGCACCTTCAAAGCGGTCTGGGTCTATCAATGAAAGGAATAGCTGAAAGTCTTCGCTTTTCCCATTGTGAGGAGTAGCTGTCAGCAAAAGAAGGTTGCGAGTAATGTCAGATAAGAGTCTTCCAAGATTGAAACGCTTGGTATACTTAATTTCTCCTCCCCACACGGTAGCGCTCATCTTGTGAGCCTCATCACAGACAATGAGGTCCCAGTCAGTAATTCTAAGTTTTTCTTGTAACAATTCATTACGGGCCAGTTTATCCAAACGGGCAATACAAAATGGCATTTCCGTAAAAATATTGCCGCTTACAGCAGATTCAATGTGATCATTTGTCAGTATTTCAAAACGAAGGTGGAATTTACGATATAACTCATCCTGCCACTGCTCAGACAGGTTGCCCGGCGTAACAATAAGGCAGCGCTTCAGGTCACCTCGGGCTATCAATTCTTTGATAAAAAGACCCGTCATAATTGTTTTGCCCGCACCCGGGTCATCTGCCAAGATATATCGCAGCGGAAGTTGAGGTATCATTTCCTGATATACTGCTGATATCTGGTGAGGCAGTGGCTCTATCGCCGAAGTATGTACTGCAAGATACGGGTCAAAGATATGCGCCAAATTAATTCGATACGCCTCGGACGCCAGCCTCATTCGATCTGCGTCAGCATCAAAGCTCCAAGGCAGATGACTGTCTATGATTTCAATACGGCTTTCATCATCTCTATATAACAGCTGATTCGCCAACTGCCCTTTCCCGTTCTTAAAGGTCACTTCTATAACGGCATTTCCGTACCACTGTACAGCAACAACAGTCACTGGTTCCCTTGCAACCACACCATTTACCTGGCAGCCAACAGTTACTTCTTCAAGTCGTGACATTCTATCAACACCTCAAATTAGGAGTAGAATTTCTTTTCTGAGAACAATTCTAGATAATATCTACAATATCACCAACGTTTACTTTTAACACAGCGCAAATCTTCCCCAGTGTCACCAGTGTCACCAGTGTCACCTCTTCATCACGGTTGAGCTTTGTCAAAGTATTGGGAGCAAGCCCGGCCGCTCGGCGTAAGTCTGCCTTGCTCGCTTTCCGATCAATGAGCAGCTGCCAGGGCTTGTTATCAGAGATGACCAGATGGGTACCTCCAGCAGAAAATTCGACTATTTAATTTTAGCAGATGACTGAACTTAGAACAACCGTTTTTCGCATCCCAATACGAATATTCAGCCCTGCGTTTGGCGTACGTAATCTCCCCCTTCCCAGCCGCAGCTGGGTAAAAACAGGCACATATATCCGCGCGCTTTTTGGCGGATATATGTGCCTGTTTTTCATGTCCGGACACGGCGGGGGCGGGGTGCGGGAGCACGGCGGGCGCGGTGGGGTGCGGACATGCGGGGTTTCCGAAGGGGCTTACCCCTTGGCCCGGGGTCATCCAACAGGGGCGGGAGCGCCCTGTTGGCGCACGGCTTTGCTGGCAAAGTCTAGTGTGTTAGACCTTTTGCGGCCGCCGGGGCGGGAAAGGGGCTGTGCGGGGCAGCACGGGCACTTTCCTGTGCCGGCAGAACAGAGGATATCCGCGGGCGGGGCAGCCGGCGGATATCCTCTGTTCGTATTGAGGCGGCGCGGCGAAGCGGCGTCGCCGGGGCGCAAAAGGGCTACACACCCGCCGCAGCGACGCGTCTCAATACCACCACGGCAGCTCCAGGCGCACATCGTCCAACGCCTGACGCTCCGTCATCCTCGCTCGGCTCTCCGACAGGTGGAAGTGCCGGGCCGTCTGCGTCAGCGTGCGCTCCGAGTCCTCGTCGTCGAAACCGAAGCGGTACTCAAGATACACTCGCTCCCTAGACTCGATGCGGCCCAGCGCCGCGTGCAGTTCCTCAAAACTTTCCCGCTCCAGGTACAGCTGCTCAGGCGTTTGTCCGGTCCCGTAGAGGGCGGCGGACTCAAGAGAAATGTGGCTGCCAATGTTCTGCGCCTCGAAAGTCCTGCTGCGCTCGCGTATGCTGTCCAGCATGGCATTGCGCACGGCCGGGGCGGCGTAACTCAGGAATTTTCCGCCGCTCTCCGGGTCGAAGGTATCGACACAGCGGAGAAGTCCGAGCGCGCCCTCCTGCTCCAAGTCCACCCTGTCGAGCAGAAGGTCGGAGTTCAATTCTCGCTGCGAGCTCCACAGCTCATTGGCCGTTTTTCGGATGAAGCCCAGGTTGTTCTCGATAAGTTCGTTCCGCGCGCCGGCGTCGCCCCGGAGGGCAGACGCGCAGAGCTCCTCATTGCTCAGCGGGCTCTTCATTGCTCTTTGTACCGCCTATCATCGACAGGAACAGCTGCTTCACGCTCTCCTCATCCACGCCGGGCAGGTGCGACACCGAGCGCGCCACGGCCTGTGAGAGCTGCTCGGGCGATATCTTGCGCAGGGGCCGGCTCTGGCCGCGGGTCAGCTCGGCGTAGATGCGCTTCACCGCCTGCGCGGTCAGTTCCTTCGACGCGGCGACGTCGGAGCTGACCTCCCTTTTTATCTCGCGGACTGCGCGCATGAAGGCGTCCTCGATATTTTGCAGCTCGACCTGATGTATCGGCGTTTTCAGGCGCTCGGCGTCCGCGGCGGCCTCCGGCGAGCCTTTGAGCAGCGCGGCGGCAGAGGCGTAGATCTGGTTCTGCGCGGCGAAGCCGGAGGCGAGCTCGTCGCTGAGGAAGCCGGCAATCTGGTAGGTCGTCTCGGCGAATCTGGGACTTTCGAGCAGGCGGTTGACGACGCGGGCATCCACTTTCTTCGTATAGAGGTTCCTTGCGGCCTGCACGGAGAGGCCGAGCTCGGAGATATCGTAATTCACGCGGTCGGGCACGTCGCTCTCGCCCAGGAGGAAGTCGGTGGAGACGTTGAAGGTGCGGGCGAGGCGGATGATGCTCTCGTCGCCGAGCTTGTCCGTTTTGCCGCTCAGGAAGCGGCTGAGCGTACTCTCCGTCGTACCGATGCGCAGGGCGAGCTCGGCCTGCGTGAGTCCGCGCTCCTTCATCAGGTCACGGATACGGTCGCGTATCTTGCCGGGCAGCCAGGTCTGTTCCATCGCGGCACCTCTTCCATACAGTATCGTAAATAACCATATTTTATTATAAACTGCCGGCTCGTGTATTACAAGCTATTACATTTCGCCGGCGCCTGGCGACTTGCATTTCTGCAAGGCTTGGAGGGGCGGCGGGGTGGGATTCTTGCGGAAGTGCCGGATTTTGTGGGTCTAAGACTTTCTTTGCGTATACTCGGGTGAAAGGAGGTCTTGGATGGATATATTTGCAAGCGTCAAGGCGCGAGTGGGGGTTCGGGAGGCGGCGGAGAGGTATGGGGTCCGGGTGGACGGGCGTGGGATGGCGCGGTGTCCGTTTCACGACGACCGGCGGCCGAGCCTCTATGTGGCTGACGACCACTTCCACTGCTTTGCCTGCGGGGCGCATGGGGACTGCATCAACTTTGCGGCCCGGCTCTTTCGGCTCACGCCCCTTGAGGCGGCGCGGAAGCTGGCGGCGGACTTTGGGACGGCGCAGGAAAAACCGAAGAAACACGACGAAGCACAGCGGCTCGGGAAAGACGAGCGGCTGTGCTTTTTGCGTTTGTCCGAGCATTGCCGGGCGCTCAGGCGGCGTAGGTCCGAGCTTGCGCCGAGAAGACCGGGCGACGACTTTGACGGGCGCTTTGCGGCGGCCTGCCGGGAGCTCGAATACGCGGAGTATCTGCTCGACGAGCTGACCTTCGGCGACGCCGGGGCGCGGGCGGAGGCTGCCCGGCTGGCGCGGGACTTGAAAATGGAGGTATGAGACTTTGGAAGACAGGCACGAAAACACGTCCAAGGGCGCGAGGCTGCCCTCCTGGTACGACGGGAAGAAAATAGACGAGGTGCAATTTTGCTCCGACTTCTTGGGGCGGCACCCGATGAAATGTGTGCGCGGGCGGCTCTTCACGGTGGACGGCGCGGTGGATGACGAGGGCAAGATAAGCCGGATGATACTTGAGGAGGTCTCGAGCTGTCTGAGTTCCGGCATCTCCAAGGCGGTGACGAACCTGCTCGCAGCGCTCAAGCTGACGGCCTATTCCCCTCCCCTGCCCATCGAGACCGACCGCATCCATGTGGCCAACGGCACCTATTTCCTGAACGGCAGCTTCACGGAGGACAAGGCCTGGTGCAATAACCGGCTGAAGGTGCGCTACGAGCCGAACGCCCCGAAACCGGAGCGCTGGCTGGGCTTCCTCTCCGAGCTGCTGGAGCCGGAGGACATCCCCACCTTGCAGGAGTACCTGGGCTACTGCCTCATACCCTCGACCAAGGGGCAAAAGATGCTGCTGCTCATCGGCAAGGGCGGCGAGGGCAAGAGCCGCATCGGGCTCGTCATGCGCTCGCTGCTCGGCGACAGCATGAACATGACCAGCATACAGAAGGTGGAGAACAACCGCTTCAGCCGCGCCGACCTCGAAAACAAGCTGCTGATGGTCGACGACGACATGGACATGAGCGCCCTGCCCAAGACGAACTACATCAAGTCCATCGTCACCGCCGAGTGCAAGATGGACCTTGAGCGCAAGGGCGTGCAGAGCTACCAGAGCCGCCTCTACGCCCGCTTCCTCTGCTTCGGCAACGGGGCACTGACAGCGCTGCACGACCGCTCCGACGGCTTCTTCCGTCGGCAGATCGTGCTGACGACCAGGGACCGGCCCGCGGGGCGGGTGGACGACCCCTTCCTCGCCGAGAAGCTGGCGGACGAGGCGGAGGGCATCTTTCTCTGGTGCCTGGAAGGTCTGAACCGGCTGCTCGCGAACAACTACCAGTTCAGCCTCAGCGGCAAGGCGCGGGAAAACGTCGAGACGGTGAAGCGCAGCAGCAACAATGTCATCGAGTTCCTGCGCTCCGTTGGCTACATCCGCTTCCGGGCCGACGCAGAGGCCAGCTCGCGGGCTCTGTACGAGGCCTACAAGCTCTGGTGCGAGGACAACGTGCGCAAGCCGCTCTCGGCAAACCGCCTCAGCTCGGAGCTTGCGCAGAACGAGGCGCTCTACAAGGTGGAGGCCACGAACAACATCTACGCCGCCGGGAAGCGGGTGCGGGGCTTTGTGGGCATCGAAGTGCTGGCAAGGCCCTCGTTTCTCAGGCGGTGAACGGGAAAGCGCTGTACGTACTGTACGGTACGTACGGAGCTTGCAGCTTTTAGGACACAGAATGGAGGTATTTCAATGCCGAAGCCGCAGTATGCGATACTGCGTTTTGCAAAATACAAGGGCCCCGGCGTTCACGACATCGAGGCCCACAATGAGAGGCGGAAGGAGAAGTACGCGAGCAACCCGGACATCGACACGGGGCGCAGCGGGCTGAACTTTCACCTGGCAGAGCCCGCCGGGCGCTACCGCCAGGAGGCCGAACGGCTCATCCGCGAGGCGGGCTGCCGCACGCGCAAGGACAGCGTCCGGGTGATTGAGGTGCTCGTCACGGCGAGCCCGGAGTTCTTCGAGGGGCGGCCAGAGGCCGGGGTCAGGGCATTTTTCGAGAGGGCAATGGAGTTCATGGGCCAGCGTCAGGACGCCGGGACCTTTCTCTCCGCCGTGGTGCACATGGACGAGAAGACGCCGCACATGCATCTCTGCTTCGTGCCGCTGACCTCCGACGGGCGGCTGAGCGCGAAGGAGATAGTCGGGAACAAAAAGAAGCTCGGCGAATGGCAGGACGCCTTCTGGACGCACATGGCGGCAGCCTATCCAGAGCTGGAGCGCGGCGAGAGCGCCGGCGAGACCGGGCGCGAGCACATCCCGCCCCGGCTCTTCAAGCAGATGACCCGCCTGACGCGGCAGAAGCAGAAGCTGGACGCGCTGCTCTCCGACGTGAAGCTCGGCAACTACAAAGAGCGCATCCGCCAGATCAGCGCCCTGCTCGACAGGTACATTCCGGACGTCGAGCGCATGGGCACGGAGCTCAAAAAGTACAAAGCCGCCTTCGACAGCACCGGGGCGGAGCTCAAGGCGCTCCGCTCGGAGAGCACCCTCAAGAAGCTTAGGGAGAACCAGCTCCGGCGCGATTACGAGGAGGCGCTGGCCGTCATCGGAAGGCTCCCGCCGGAGGTGCTGAAGCAGTATCAGGGCCGCAGCACCGCGCGGGAGCGCGAAACTGTGAGTAAATAAAGGAGGTAATGCCTATGGCAAAAGACGTTCCCATCTGGGAAAAGAGTAATTTGACCCTTGAGGAGGCCGCGGCCTATTCCGGCATCGGCACGGGCAAGCTGCGAGAGCTCACGAACGAGAAGGGCTGCAATTTCGTCCTCTGGGTGGGAAACAAGCGGCTCATAAAGAAGCGGCTCTTTGACAGCTACATAGAGCAGGCCTATTCCATCTGATATTTGCAGATTATTCATAGAAAAAAGGGCGCCGGTGTGGTATCATTTGTATGTCACACCGGCGTTCCTTTTGCCTTGAAAGGAGCACGGACATGAGCAATAAACGCAAAGACCACAAAGGCCGCCTCCTGAGAACGGGAGAAAGCCAGAGAGGAGACCTGATCTACCAATACAGATACACAGACCTGTGCGGCAAGCGCCGCAGCATCTACGACTCAGACCTTCAGGGGCTGCGCCGCAAGGAGAAGGAACTGCAAAGGCAGCTCGACGACGGCATCGACTATGAGGCCGGGCAGATAACGGTGCTCGAGCTGCTGAAAAGATACGTCAGCTTGAAGCAGGGCGTCCGCCACAACACACGGATGGGCTACAAATTTGTGCTGAACTTAGTTGCCAAGGAGGAGTTCGGCAGCCGCAGGATCTGCACGGTGAAGGTCTCAGACGCCAAACTGTGGTTCCTGAAGCTGCACCAGGACGGCAAGGGTTACAGCACCATCACCAGCGTCCGCGGCGTTGTGAAGCCGGCCTTCCAGATGGCCTGCGACGAGGACGCCATACGCAAGAATCCCTTTATCTTCAAGCTGACCGACGTGGTACCGAATGACTCCGAGCGCCGCATCGCGCTGACCGAGGAACAGCTCAGGACCTGGATGGACTTCATCCGGCAGGACGAGACCTATTCCAAGTACTACGACGAGTTTGTCGTGCTGCTGGATACAGGCCTGCGCGTCAGTGAGTTCTGCGGCCTGACTCGCAAAGACCTGGACTTCAAGAACCGGCGCATCCGGGTGGACCATCAGCTCCTGCGCGAGCTGGGCGGCAAATACCATGTGGAGGCGACAAAGACCGCCAGCGGCATCCGCTACATCCCAATGACCGACGCGGTGTACCGGAGCCTCAACAATATGCTCGCAAACCGGCCGAAGGTCGCTGTGGAACCTGTGGTGGACGGGCTGACGGGCTTCATCATGCTCGACAAGAACGGCAGGCCCAAGGTGGCGCTGCACATCGAAAACGAGCTGCGCTGGGCCATGAAGAAGTACCGCAAGCTGCACCCGGACAAGCCCCTGCCGCACATCACGCCCCACGTGTTCCGGCACACCTTCTGCACGAACTACGCCAACGCCGGCATGGACATCAAGAACCTGCAATACCTGATGGGCCACTCCGACGCGGGCGTGACGCTGAACGTGTACACCCACGCGAGCTACTCTCACGCGGCGAGTCAGATGGTCAGCCTGGGGCGCTCCTGGTCTGAAGTACCGGCGCTCAAAACGGCGGACTGCGCCGCCGTTTGCTGAGCTTTTACTGCGCCATTTACTACACCAAACGGCCCAAAAACGGCGCAGGGCTATGGAGATTTACGGAAGTTTAAAAGAAATGATTTGTTTGTTATATCCTTGAATTACAAGGATATACAGGCTTTTGGAGGCTTACAGAGACCATGATTAAAGTGCTGATCACGTGCCACGGCAATATTTGCCGCAGTCCGATGGCGGAGTTTGTGTTTCGGGATATGGCGGCGAAGGCGGGGGTTGAGGTGGAGGTGGCTTCGGCGGCTACCAGTGCGGAGGAGATCGGGAACCCCGTATATCCGCCGGTGCGGAGGCTGCTCTTGGAGCATGGGCTCGACCCCTCGGGCAAGACGGCGAGGCAGCTCAGGCGCTCCGAGTACGGCGACTGGGACCTCATCGTCGGCATGGACAGCGCCAACATCCGCAACATGAACCGCATCTTCGGCGGCGACCCGGAGCGCAAGCTCATCCGCCTGCTCGACCTCACGCCCCTCAAGCGCGACGTCGCCGACCCCTGGTACACGCGCGACTTCGACGCCTGCTGGGACGACGTCACCCTCGGCTGCCGCGCCCTGCTCGAGCGCGTGCGAAGCATGTGACGGGCGGCTGTTTTCCTTGACGCGCGTGGGTATTGGTTATAGAATATAGTATCTCAAGTTGAGCGCATTGGAGGAAAAGCTTTGAAGAAGAGAAAACCCAGGGCGTTTATCCCCATATACGCCTTTGCGCTGGGCTGGATAGCCTGCGCGTTTTTCATCCCGATGTACACTCTCGGCGGGCTCGTGGGCAGCGTCGCCATTTCTGCTGCGGTGGCGGTCGTGGCCTGGTACACGGCCAAGATGATACTTGCCCGGAAGCCTGCCGAGCCTGAGCCGGAACCGGAGCCGGTCAAGAAGGAGGAGCCCGCTCTCAGTCCCGAGGTGCAGGCCATAATTGACGACGGCAAGCGCGCCATAAAGGAGATGGGCAGGCTCTACACCTCCATAAAAAATAACGATATTCGCCGCCGCATCAATGAACTCATGCGTATTTCGGATAAAATAGTCCAGGACGCTGTCAGCGACCCCTCGGACGTGCCGCAGATACGCAAGTTCCTTGACTACTACCTCCCCACCACGATAAAGCTGCTCAACGCCTACGACCGCATGAGCGACCAGGGCATCGAGGGCGAGAACCTCTCGAAGTCCATGTCCAGCATTGAGGACATGCTCGACACGGCGATAGAAGCCTTCAAAAAGCAGCTCGACTCGCTCTTTGCCAACCAGGCGCTGGACATTGAGACGGACATCAGCGTCATGAACCAGATGCTGGCCCGCGAGGGCCTCTCCGACGACGACGCGGACGTGATAATCAAGACCGCGCGCTCCGGCAATTCGGATTGAGAAAGGACAGTTGTTAAAGATGGACGAAAACAAGGAATTCATCCCCTCCCTCACGCTCGACCCCAACGCGGCCTCCGCCGCCGCGGTGCAGATGCCGGAGGAGCCGGCCGCGCCCGTCATGGAGCAGAAGAAGGACGTGCCCGTTGAAAAGCTCGAGCTCGAGCGTCTCTCCCCTGCCGAGCAGGCCGCGGTCAAGGAGTTCGCAAAGCAGATAGACGTCACGAACTCCGAGCAGGTGCTCAACTACGGCTCCGCCGCGCAGAAGAACATCGCGGATTTCTCCGACGCCGCGCTCAGCAAGGTCCGCACCAAGGACCTCGGCGAGGTGGGCGACGAGCTCTCCGACCTCGTTGTGCAGCTGCAGGGCCTGGACTTTGACGAGAGCGAGAAGAAGGGCTTCCTCGGCTTCTTCAAGAAGCAGCGCCAGAGCATCGCGGCGCTCAAGGCCCAGTACGACAAGGCTGAGGTCAACGTGGACAAGATCTCCGCCGAGCTGGAGAAGCACGAGCGCACGCTGATGAAGGACATCGCGATGATGGACAAGATGTACGAGATGAACCAGCAGTACCACAAGGAGCTGACCATGTACATCATCGCCGGCAAGCTCCGCTGCAAGGAGCTGCGCGAGACGGAGCTGCCCCGCTTGCAGCAGGTGGCGCAGGAGTCCGGCAAGACCGAGGACGCCCAGGCCGCGAACGACTACGCCAACATGCTCGGCCGCTTTGAGAAGAAGCTGCACGACCTGGAGCTGACACGCATGGTCTCCGTCCAGATGTCGCCGCAGATAAGGATGATACAGTCCAACGACTCGGTCATGGCCGAGAAGATACGCTCCTCCATCGTGAACACCATCCCGCTCTGGAAGAGCCAGATGACCCTCGCGCTCACGCTGCACCACTCGCAGCAGGCTATGGAGGCCCAGCGCGACGTGAACGAGATGACGAACCGTCTGCTCCAGGCCAACGCCGAAAAGCTGCACCAGGGCAGCGTGGAGATAGCCAAGGAGTCCGAGCGCGGCATCGTGGACATCGAAACGCTGCAAAAGACCAACCAGGAGCTCATCAGCACGCTGGAGGAGGTCCGTCAGATACAGGCCGACGGCGCGAAGAAGCGCGCGGAGGCCGAGGTCGAGCTCGGCCGCATCGAGGGCGAGCTGAAGCAGAAGCTGCTTGAACTGAGAGGCTGATATGTATAACAGATCGCTGAAACATCCGATAACTGCGCTTATCATCGCCATTATCGCCTGCGGGTTCGCGCTGGTCATGAACACGCAGATGAAGCTCGGCGAGCGCGTTCAGGCTGTCGAAGACGGCTTTTTCACCTCCGTGGCCGGAGAGCGGAGCATATACTCCCGGCTGGAGGAGAAGCTGGACGCGGCAAACGGGCTCTGGACCGTGCTCGAGGGCGTGGACGCCAATGCGGCACAGTCGCTCTCCGACGCGCGCAGCGGCCTGCTCACGGCCTATGAGAGCCGCGACATCTCCGCGATGTACGACGCGAACTCCGAGCTGGACAAGGTCTATGCCGACGCGGTAAAGGCCCTGGACGGCGCGGAGCTCGGCGAGAGCATGCAGAATGCGCTCGACAGCTACACCACCAACTACGAGGGCGCGCAGAAGATGATAGAGCAGAACAGCTACAACAGCAGCGTGCTGGAGTTCATGCGCTCCACCTTCAACAAGTTCCCCACGTCGGAGCTTGCATCCTTCACCGGCGTTGAGCCGCCGGTGAGCTTTGAGTAACCAGGAGATTTGACGGATGAAACGTATCTTTTCCATTGTATTTGCCCTGCTGCTCCTGCCCGTCATGGCCCTCGGCGCCCTTGCCGCGGACGTGCCGGAGCCGAGCGCGGACTTCTACGTCTACGACGGCGCGGGGACGCTGAGCGAGTCCACCAAGGACCTGATCCTCAACGCCAGCGGACCGCTGGAGCAGTACTGCGACGGGGCGCAGATAGTGGTCGTCACCATCGACTACCTGCCCTCGGGCTATGACTCCGAGCAGTACGCGAACCTGCTCTTCAACAGCTGGGGCGTCGGCAGCTCCAGCGCCAACAACGGCCTGCTTCTGCTGCACGTAGTCAAGGAGGACCGCGGCTGGCTGGCCGTCGGCGCGGGCATCTCGAATCAGATGACCAGCAGCTATGCAAACTCGCTCATGGACGAGTACTTCTGGCCGTATTCCGACGCCGGGGAGTACGACGAGGCGGTGGCGACGCTCTTCCCCCACCTTGTGGACTTTTTTGCCCAGCTCTACGGCACGAACCAGCTCTACGGCGGCACCGGCACCGTCTCCAACGGCGGCAGCGCGCCCGAGTACAACGGCGGCGGGTACTATAACGACGGCTACTACAACGACTACTACTATGACCGCGGGCCGAGCCTCGGCTCCATCGTCTCGGTGCTGTTTGTTGTCTTTATCATCGTGCTCGTGCTGGTGAATTCCACCGGGCGCAGGCGGTATTACCGCAGCTACGGCGTCTGGCCCACGTTCTTCTTCTGCGGCGGTCCCGGCCCGCGCGGGCCGAGGGGGCCGCGCCCGCCTC
>OLOS01000854.1_pt1 | contig 28765 bp, 30 predicted proteins | sample 1672631 | NCBI WGS metagenome assembly OLOS01 (sample SAMEA3136707, study PRJEB25190) | human gut metagenome | biome: human gut; feature: human-associated habitat; material: faeces | place: Austria | collected 2013 | reverse complement strand
TGCGGGCTGCTGTGAATAGGCATTGGCGCGAAAAGCGCCAATGCCTTTCTCCTGCCCCTTTTTCGGCACACCGGAAGTTTGCTCAAATTCGCCCGAAACCGGCCCGAAATCCCTCTCTGGGGCCGGGGATGCTGCCCTCTCCTGAAGGAGGCCACACAGCAGCTCACAATGGCAAACAAGGGGTACTTTTCTGTGCGGGGGTCTTGTGGGGTAACACAACAAGCCGGAGGAAGCGGATGTGCGCGTTTACAGCGTGCGTCCGCTTCCTCCGGCGTCGCGGCCCCGCAGGGCTGCGGGAGCCTATTCTTTGGTTACAGCGTGGTCATTTTTGCGTTGCCAGGCAGTCTGATCTAAAAATGTATCAAAACACCGTACTACTGCGGAGCACCCATCCACGCCAGTGATCATATTGACAAGACCGCATCATTCGCAAGTTGCTTCTGATGTGGCCTTTCGTTATTGTCAAAATAGATGCCCTAGCGGATACTCATTTGGTCTTGCAGCCGCTCATAGAACCTCGCTATGTGGATGCCGTCCACGAAACTGTGATGCACCTGCACGGTGAAAGGCAGCAACGTGCGGCCATCGGCCTCCTGAAATCTGCCCCAATCGAACATAGGGCAGGCTGCCTCTTTGTTACCGGAAAAGGTGTGGGACACATACTGGAACGGGATCCACGGCACTGCAGAGAAAATAAAGCTGTCGTTGCCGGGAGGTACGGTAAAGTAGTCTTCCTGCTCCGTAATAGTTTTCTGTGCCAGTCCCACAAATTCCTCCAGCGTGTCCTGCATGGGTACGTTGATCTGGGAGAACAGCTCCTCGTCCTCCTTCAGATAGGTGAAGGAGGTGTTGATACAGTCGTATAGTACCACCTGCCCCTCCGCAAAACGGTAGCGGAAGTTCTCCACCTCGTTGGCACACTTCGCAACGGCGTAGATAAAGGCCAGCGAGAACGGGATTCCCGCCGCTTTCATTCTCTGGCGAGTGGTCGTCACATCCAGCGTAAAGCTGATGCCGTACTGGGGCTGAAGTGAATTACGGAAGATGGCGCAGTGCTGCCTTCGCGGCCACGTCGTCATATCGATCACTTTAAACTCTGACATTGTTTTTCCTTTCGTTTGCGAAAAAAGGCCGCCTTAGATGGCAGCCTTTTTTCTGTGTATTGAGGAGGAGAATGAATGGATACTACAGATCAGGTAATAATCCCCGGGATAAACAGCGGGATGTACAGGTAGAGCAGATACACAGCGATCAGGCCCAGCAGATAGGGAATGACCTTCTTGGAAATCGTTTCCAGCGAAAGCTCCGTAACACTGGACGCCACAAACAGGTTGATGGCGACGGGAGGCGTGATCATGCCGATGGAGATACCCACCACGAACACGATACCGAAATGCACCAGATTCACACCCAGCGCGGTGACCAGCGGCAGGAACACAGGCGTCAGCAGAATAACGGCAGAGGAAGTTTCCATAAAGACACCGGCAATCAGAATGATAATGGCAATCAACAGCAAAATAACATACTTATTGTCGGAGATTGCCAGCACACCGGCTGCCACCTGCTGGGGAATCTGCCAGTTGGCCAGCACATAGCCGAAGATACCGGAGCAGGCAATGATGATCATGATGATGGCAGAAGTCTTGGCGCTGCCCATAATGATCTTGCACAGATTCTTGAAGGTCAGGTCACGGTAAACAAACATAGACACCAGCGCGCCGTAGATAACGGCCACAGCGGCAGCCTCAGAAGGAGTGAAGTAACCGGAGAAAATACCCACCAGAATGATGACCGGCATCAGAATGCCCCAGATGGATTTCACGAAGCACTTGGCTACACGCTTGATGGAAAACGGCTCGCCCTGGGGATAGTGGCGCTTATACGCCTGGAACATGGAAATCGCGATCAGGATCACACCCATCATCACACCAGGAAGGAAGCCGTTGCGGAACAACTGCACCACCGACTGGTCAGCGATCACCGCGTACAGCACCATGGGCACAGAGGGCGGGATCACGACGCCGATACAGCCCGCGGCTGCGATTAGAGCGGCGGAGGAAGCCGGCTCATAGCCGCGCTCCTTCAGGGGGTTCACCAGCGTACCACCCACAGCGGCGGTGGTAGCGGCGCCGGAACCGGAAATGGCAGCGAAGAACATACCGGCCACCACGGAAACGGCGGAAAGACTGCCGCGGATACGGCCCAGGATCGCCTCAAAAAACTCCACCAGCAAGCGGGAGATGGATCCCTGGCTCAGCAAGTCGCCGGCCAGAATGAAGAAGGGCACGGCGATCAGGGGGAAGGAGTTTGTGGAGGCAAACATTTTCTGGGCAATCATCATCAGGCTGACATTTCCGTCGACCAGCACGGCAATACCGGCCAGCGCCACGGAGAACGCAATAGGCACACCCAGCAGCAGCAAAAGAATAAATACACCGAAAAGCAAACCTGTCATGCCTGCTCTGCCTCCTTTACTTCAGTTTCAGGCTCTTCCTTGTCGAAGAGCAGCGCCAGAATACCGTCAATGGCCTGATACAGCAGCAGAACGCCGCCCACAGGGATCGAGGCATACATGATAGACATGGGCAGGCGCATGGCCGGAGATAGCTGGTTGGCCATCTTGCCCATATAAATCGCACCGAAATAGATCATCATCGCAAAGAAAATGCCGCACAGCACATGCACGATGATCTTCATGACCTCCTTTCCCTTTCCGGGAAGCAGATCCTGAATAATGGACACATTGATGTGTCCCGCTCTGCGGTAAACGCAGGCCGCGCCGATGATGGAGGACCAGACCAGCAGGTAACGTGACAGCTCCTCCGACCAGCTCAGCGCCTCAAAGAACACGCGGCAGATGATCTGTGCGCCGGTGATGACCACCATGGCGAACAGCATGACCAGGCAGAGATATTCACCCAGCTAATCCAGCCACTTGCCCAGTTTATGAATGGCTTGAACGAGTCCCATGATACCCTCCTTTCCTTATAGGATATTCTCTTTCGATCGCCTCTTACAGCCATCCGGTAAGCAGGGGCTATGCCCCTGCTTACCGGTGGTCAACACTGCTGTTGCAGGAATTTTGTTCCGCTTTCTCAGCCCAACTCAGTCTTGATGCGGTTCAGGTAGTCGGCATACTGGGGATAGCTGTCATACACAGACTGAACAGCCGCCTGGAAGCTGGCGATATCAGGATCCTCAATGACCTCCATGCCGCCATCCTTCAGAGCCTGCAGCTGGGTGGCCTCGTTATCGGCGACCCACTGGCGCTCATACTCAGCAGCCTGCTGGGCAGCATCCAGAAATACCTGCTGCACATCGGCGGGCAGTCCGTTGAACACATCCAGGCTCATGGTGATAATAGCGGAAGCATAGGCATGACGGGTCAGGGTGCAATACTTCTGGGTCTCCCACAGCTTGTAGGAATGCAGCACGTTAATGGGATTCTCCTGTCCGTCGATGGTGCTCTGCTGCAGGGCGGTCAGTGCCTCAGACCAGGCCATGGGGACCGCATTGACGCCCAGAGCCTTAAAGGAAGTGGTATAGACCACGTTCTCCATCACGCGGATCTTCAGGCCGGCAATGTCAGCGGCGGTCTTGACGGGGCGGACGCTGTTGGTCAGATTGCGGAAACCACGTTCGGCATAAGCCAAGCCCTTCAGGTTCGCGCTCTCCAGCTTGCCCAGTAGCTCCTGGCCGATGCCGCCATCCAGGATCTTATAGGCATCCTCATTGGATGAGAACAGGAACGGCATATCCAGCACGCCCATGTCAGCCGCGAAGTTGACGAAGGGACCGCTGGTGATAATACCGGCATCCAGTGTACCGATCTGCATGGATTCCAGCATGGCAGGCTCATCGCCCAGAGATGCGTTAGGATAGATCTCGATCTTATAGGCGCCGTTGGTGCCCTTCTCCACCAGCTCTGCGAACTTGGTGGCGGCAACGTGGAAGCTATCCTCTTCGTTGACCGTGGTGCCCAGCTTCAAGACGCGGACTTCTCCGTCGGCGTCGGTGCTGCCGGTCGTTGAGGTATTGCCGCTGTCACCACCGCAGGCCACCAGCGACAGGGCCATCATCATAGCCATCAGAAGCGCAAGAAGCTTTTTCATTTTTCTTCTCCTTTTCTCTTTTTATTGGTCATTGTTGGTTCGATCGTATCTTAAATGGATCAGATCACTTCAGAACCGCACCCTCGTCGGCACTAGTGACCAGCCGCTGATAGCGGGCCAGCCAACCGGTCTTGACACGGGGTTCCGGCATTACCTGTTCCGCGCGGCGGCGGGCAAACTCCTCGTCGCTGACCTGTGCGTGGATGGTATAGTTGTTCATATCAATATCGATGACATCGCCGTCGCGCAGCAGGCCGATCTCTCCGCCGGCAGCCGCCTCCGGCGAAACATGGCCGATGGACGCACCGCGGGACGCGCCGGAGAATCGTCCGTCGGTGATCAGCGCCACGTCCTTGTCCAGGCCCATACCGGCCAGCGCAGAGGTAGGCACCAGCATCTCGCGCATACCGGGGCCGCCCTTGGGACCCTCAAAAATGATGACCACAACGTCACCGGCTTTGATCTTGCCGCCATAAATGGCCGTTACTGCATCCTCTTCACTGGTGAATACGCGGGCCACACAGGAATGGACCTGCATCTCAGGCGCCACGGCGCTGCGCTTGACCACACAGCCATTCTTGGCAATATTGCCGAACAGGAACGCCAGGCCGCCGGTCTTGCTGTAAGGATTGTTGATCGGGCGGATCACCTCAGGGTTGGTATTGGCCGCGCTGGCAATATTCTCACCTACCGTCTTGCCGGTCGCGGTGAGGATATCCGTGTGCAGATAGCCGGCATCCGCCAGTTCCTTCATAACTGCCGCCACACCGCCGGCGTAATACAGCTCTTCCATAAAGGTCTCACCCGCCGGCGCCAAATGGCAGAGGTTGGGGACCTTCTCACTGATCTCGTTGAACTTACGCAGCTCCAGCTTCAGGCCCGCCTCGTGAGCAATGGCCGGGAGGTGCAGCGCACTGTTGGTGGAGCAGCCCAGTGCCATATCCACGCAGATGGCGTTTTCCAACGCCTTTTCGGTGATGATGTCGCGGGGACGGATGTTGCGGCGCACCAGCTCCATCACCTGCTCACCGGTCTTCTTGGCCAACTGGATGCGGGCGGAGAACGGTGCGGGCGTAGTGCCGTTGCCGGGCAGCACAATACCGATGGCTTCACACAGGCAGTTCATGGAGTTCGCCGTAAACATGCCGGAGCAGGAGCCGCAGGAAGGACAGCAGGATTCTTCACGGTAGCAAAGCTCCTTTTCGTCGATCATGCCCGCCTTGAAGGAACCGACTGCCTCAAACATCTGTGAAAGACTGGTCATCTTACCGTGGATGTGACCCGCCATCATGGGGCCGCCAGAGATCACAACACTGGGAATGTTCAGCCGCAGAGCCGCCATCACCATGCCGGGGACGATCTTGTCGCAGTTGGGCACCAGCACCAAACCATCAAAACAATGGCTGGCGGCCAACGTTTCGACGGAGTCCGCGATCAACTCACGGGACGGCAGCGAGTAACGCATACCCTCGTGACCCATCACGATACCGTCGCAAACACCAATGGCAGGCACTACCACCGGTGTACCGCCGGCAGCGTAAATACCGGCTTTTGCAGCCTCCGCCACCTTGTCCAGATGCATGTGGCCGGGAATGATCTCACTGTGAGCGGATACCACGCCAATCAACGGACGCCGCAGTTCCTCCTCCGTAAAACCTGCCGCATAGAACAGCGATCTGTGAGGCGCTCTCTCTGCACCCTTTGTTACCTTGTCACTAATCAATGTCTTGCTCTCCTTTCTCTTTCATTTTTCTTCACGCATTCTTAGAGTTGTCTGTCAACTGTTTATCTTGTATGACATCAGCTTAATATTAAATTTGTCAGATGTCAAGTCTATTTCTTTTGCTTTTCTACATTATTCTCATATTTTGTCTTTATACACAATTTACAATTACCAATTTTGTATAGAAGTTTTGTTTTATCTTGATTTTTCGCTGCGTTGTTGTATAATAAATATACAACTCACTCAAATAGCATAAAGCGAGGAACGTCCATGATCAAGAAGAGTCTCTCTCAGCAAGTCGCCGACGACATCTATCACATGATCGTCAATGAAAATTCTTTCACTCCCGGCAGCCAGCTTCCCAACGAAAATGACCTGTCCCAACAGCTTGGCGTCAGCCGCGCTACCCTGCGGGAAGCCATCCGCACACTGGTATCTCAAGGAATCTTAGAGGTATACCGTGGCAAGGGTACCTTTATCGCCTCCGATGTGAAGGTTCTGGCTGATTTTGAAATAGGAGATTTCGACAGCAAACGAGTGCGTCTGCGGGATCTGTACGAAACACGGCTCATGTTTGAACCTTCCATGGTAGCGCTCGCTTGTCAGCGTGCCACCGATAAGGAGATTGAACACATTCTCCAGCTGGGTGCCGATGTGGAACAGTATATCCACGCAGGCAAGGACCGTACCGAAGCGGATCAGGCCTTTCATCAGGCTATTATCATGGCTGCGCACAATGATTTTCTTCTACGGCTGATCCCGGTGGTCAACCGGGCCATTGCAGAATCTATCTCCTTCAATCCCGATGACCAGATCCTTGCAGAAGACACCCTGCGTGATCACGCGCTGGTGATGGAGTTCCTTCGTAAGCGGGATGCTACCGGCGCAATGCAGGCCATGTCTATCCATATCCGCCACGCCTTTGTGACGCTGGGACTGGATCCCTCGAAATAAGTGTACTGTCGCACAGACTTCGCAGTATGCGTTGCTATAGTTCTATCGACATTCCCTCTGTATGGGATACTTTGATGAACGACATTCCCGCTTTGAAAACCGCCTGCGAGGAAATTTTGACCCACTTTTGACCCAGATTGGAACTGGAACAGGCAATTCCGAACCGAAATAACGGAAAACCTGTCCAGCAAATAGCGGTAAACAACGTGAAACGGAGCCGAAACAGCTCCGATTTGCCCTTGAGACAACCTACGGACCAGAAGGCCGGGGGTTCGAATCCCTCACGGCGTGCCAATTTCAAGAGCCGGGAAACCGCAATGGTTTCCCGGCTCTCAGCGTGTCGAAAAAGCCTTTTCGCCCCGCTGCCTAAGTTTTTGAAACTTTGAAAAAGTATCAAAAACTTCTGATTTCAATGGTGAGGGACACCCTTCTTGGGTTTCCCTCCCGCACTCTTCCTTACCGTTATCACAAATCTTACCACTTTATCGACAGACTCAGAGCCGGGAAACCTCAATGGTTTCCCGGCTCTTTCTATATTTTTAAAGGGCTTCGGAGTTATCTATTTCTTCATTGTGTTGCAGGATTCTGAATTGAATCTGCAAAATATACATCCCAATTACCTGTGAACTAACTAAAAACGGCGGCTATTTGCCCGGCGAGGTACCATCTAAAAACAGTTATCTCTGACGTGAAATTCGCTGATTTGCTTACTCTGTGATGTGCTTGCTTTTACCAAAGGGGGCGGAGGTGATCTTTACAAGGGATGGGTAGAAGGATACGGACATGCAGCTTTTACATAGGAAAAAATAATTTACTTATATTTAACTTGCCTTTGCTTTCGGATTTTACTCGCAGGAATTACGATAAAACCGTGGTCAAGAGAATCAAGAAAACAAAAGTACAAGGAGGTAACAAAGATGAAAAAGAGAATTGGATGTATTGCAGCGGCTATGCTGCTGGTATTTGCGCTGGTGGGCTGCGGAAACAACGCCGCCAAGGAGCCGGTGTCTACCGATGGTTCCACCTCTATGAGCAAGGTCATCGGCGCCCTGAGCGAGACCTTTGAGGCCGATACCGGTATCACCGTAACTTACAACGCCACTGGCTCTGGCTCCGGTATCCAGGCCGTTGAGGAGGGCCGCTGCGATATCGGCCTGTCCAGCCGCAGCCTGAAGGACGAGGAGAAGTCTAAGGGCCTGCAGGAGACCGTGCTGGCCTACGACGGCATCGCCATGATCGTAAACCCTGCCAACCCTGTCCAGGAGCTGGATCTGGAGACCATCGCAAAGATATACACCGGAGAGATCACCAACTGGAAGGACGTGGGCGGCAATGACGCTGAGATCGTGCTCATCGGCCGCGAGGCTGGTAGTGGTACCCGGGATGGCTTTGAATCCATCAGCGGCACCAAGGATAAGTGCCAGTATCGCCAGGAGCTGACCTCCACCGGCGACGTTATTACCACCGTGGGCAGCAATCCCGATGCCATCGGCTATGCCTCTCTGGCCTCTGTGAAGGATACCGTAAAAGCCCTGACCGTGGGCGGTGTGGCTCCCAGTGAGGCAACCGTGAAGGACGGCAGCTATGTGGTGCAGCGTCCCTTCGTCCTGGTGACTAAGGATGGGACCAAGCTCTCCGACAGTGCACAGAAGTTCTTCGACTACATCACTTCCGATGCAGCCAGCCAGATCATCAGCAAGGCAGGAGCAGTGCCTGTAAAGTAAGGAATAGGAGCGGCGGTACACCGGTGCCGCCGCTTCCTTCCATTGAGGTAAGATATGAAGAAAAACAGAGTATTTGAAAATGTCGTCCACGGCATTTTCCTTCTGCTGGGACTAATCACCGTGGGGTGCGTGCTGCTCATCACGGTGTATCTGATTGTTTCCGGCATCCCGGCCATCAAGGAGATCGGGCTGGTGAAATTCCTGTTCGGCAAGGAGTGGGCCTCTACGGCGGCCGAGCCCAAGTTCGGCATCCTGCCCTTTATCCTCACCAGTGTGTATGGCACAGCCGGTGCTATCCTCATCGGTGTGCCGGTGGGCTTTTTTACCGCAGTGTTCCTGTCCAAGGTGGCCGGAAAAAAGGTGCGATCCGCCATGGAGACCGCCGTCAGTCTGCTGGCGGGCATCCCGTCGGTGGTATATGGCCTGGTGGGTATGCTGGTGCTGGTGCCGGCGGTGCGCAGCATCTTTCATGTGCCGGACGGAGCCAGCCTGCTGGCGGCCATCATTGTGCTGGCCATTATGATCCTGCCCAGCATCATCAAGGTGTCTGTCACGGCGCTGGACGCTGTGCCGAAGGAGTATGAGGACGCCTCCCTGGCTCTGGGCGCGTCTCCGGTGGAGACCTTCTTCAGGGTGTCCGTACCCGCTGCAAAGAGCGGCATTGCCGCAGCGGTGGTGCTGGGCGTGGGCCGCGCCATTGGCGAGGCCATGGCCGTGATGATGGTAGCGGGCAATGTGGCCAATATGCCCAGCCTGTTCCAAAGCGTGCGTTTCCTGACTACGGCGGTGGCCAGCGAGATGTCCTATTCCAGCCCCGGCAGCCTGCAGCGCAACGCCCTGTTCTCCATTGCATTGGTGCTGTTCCTGTTCATTATGCTTCTGAATGCGGCGCTGAATTTCTTTCTGAAGCGGGATAAGGAGAAGTGATATGAGCAGAAAAAGAAAGAGTTATATTGCCCTCATGCGCGGCGTGATGTACGCCTGCAGCGGCCTCACGGCGGCGCTGCTGCTGTTTCTGCTGGGGTATGTGCTATATAAGGGAATCCCCAATATCAGCTGGGAGTTCCTCTCCACCAAGCCCAGCCATCTCACCGAGCGCATCGGCATCCTGCCGGACATCCTCAACACGGTGTATATCGTTCTGGCAACATTGGTGATCGTGCTGCCGCTGGGTGTGGGTGCCGCCATCTACTTGACGGAATATGCCCAGAATAAGCGCGTGGTGGCGGCCATCGAGTATGCCGCCGAGACCCTGTCCGGCATCCCGTCCATCATCTATGGCCTGGTGGGTATGCTGCTGTTTTCCAATAACTTCGGCACCTGCCTGCTGGCCGGCGCACTGACCCTGGTGATCATGAATCTGCCCACGGTCATGCGGACCACCCAGGAGAGTCTGAAAACTGTACCCCAAAGCTACCGGGAGGGCGCCTTCGGCCTGGGAGCGGGAAAGTGGCGGGTCATCCGCACGGTAGTGCTGCCCGGCTGCGTGGACGGCGTAGTCACCGGGTGCATCCTCTCCGTGGGACGTATTTTAGGCGAGTCGGCGGCGCTGCTGTTCACGGCGGGCTTCGCCCACGCCATCAATGGCCTGTTCAGCGGCCTTGTCAGCCCCGGCGCCACGCTGACCGTGGCCCTCTATGTGTATGCCAAGGAGGAGGGTGAATTCGGTGCCGCCTTTGCCATCGCCGCTATTTTGATGTTTTTGACGCTGATTATCAATTTTTCTGCCTCGCTGGTGGGCAAATACTTTGCCAAAAGGAGAAGCGTATGAGTGATATTATTACGGCGGAAAATCTGCAGCTCTGGTACGGAGATACCCATGCCCTGAAGGGGATCGATATGGCCATCCCCGAAAAGAACATCACGGCCCTCATCGGGCCCTCCGGCTGCGGAAAGTCCACCTTTCTGAAAACCCTGAACCGCATGAACGACCTGATCCCCTCGGTGCGGATTACCGGGGAGGTGCGCTATAACGGCCGCAGCATTTTCAATAAGGACGTGGACGTGTGCGCCCTGCGGCGGGACATCGGCATGGTGTTCCAAAAGCCGAATCCCTTCCCCATGAGCATCTATGATAACATTGCCTACGGTCCCCGTACCCACGGGACCACCTCTAAAAAAGAGCTGGATGAGATCGTAGAGCAGGCCCTGCGGGACGCAGCCATTTGGGACGAGGTGAAGGACCGACTGAAAAAGAGCGCCCTGGGGCTCTCCGGCGGTCAGCAGCAGCGGCTGTGCATTGCCCGGGCGCTGGCCGTGCGGCCCCAGGTCTTGCTGATGGACGAGCCCACCTCGGCCCTGGACCCCATCTCCACCTCCCGTATTGAGGAGCTGGCCCTGCAGCTGAAGGAGCGGTACACAATAGTCATGGTGACCCACAATATGCAGCAGGCCGTGCGTATTTCGGATAACACAGCGTTTTTCCTGCTGGGCGAGCTGGTGGAGTTCGGCCAGACGGAGAAGCTGTTCTCCCAGCCCAAGGAAAAGCGGACAGAGGATTACATTACAGGAAGGTTTGGGTGATGCCATGAGAAGCAGATTTGACGAGCAGCTGAAGCTGCTGAATCGGAAAATGACCGAGATGGGCGGCGAGTGCGAGAGCATCATTGCCGCCGCCGGCAAGGCGCTGCTGCAGGGCAGCGCAGAGGACGCCCGCCGGGCTCAGGAGCAGGGACACCGTATTGATCAGCTGGAGCGGGAGATCGAGTCCATCTGTCTCAAGCTCCTGCTGCAGCAGCAGCCCGTGGCCCGGGATCTGCGGGTGATCTCCGCGGCGCTGAAGATGATCACCGACATGGAGCGCATCGGTGATCAGGCAGAGGACATTGCCGAGATTATTACCACCCTGGGTGGCCGGACCGGCGCGGAGTGCCGGGACATCCGGGTCATGGCGGAGGCCACCATCAAAATGGTCACTGACAGCGTGGATGCCTATGTGCGGCAGGATCTGAGCTTGGCCCGGGCGGTGATCGAGTACGATGACGTGGTTGACGAGGCGTTCTGCCGGGTCAATGGAACCCTCATCGCTATGATCGCGCAGAATACCGCCGATGGCGAATACGCCCTGGATCTGTTGATGATCGCCAAATATTTTGAGCGCATCGGCGATCACGCCGTAAACATCGCCGAGTGGGTGGAGTTTTCCGTCACCGGCGAGCATAAGAGTGACAGCATGCAATGATCCTTCCCCGGGATGGGGCCGCCTTGCCGTGTGTGTCCCAAAGGGACTGCCCGCCCTGCCGCCCGGTTCGACGCCCTCCGCACCCCCGCCGTGCTATACTGCTCTATATCCGATGAAGGGGGGGCCTGCCGTGGCGTCTGCGCTGCCGGACCTGCTTGTTCAGGCCGGCATCTTTTGCCTGCTGTTTCTGCCGCACCGGCATGAATACAGCCGCAGCCGCTGGCTGCTGTCCGGAGCGCTTTATATCTATTTCTGCACTGTGCTGGATCTGACGTTGCTGCCGGTGCTGTGCAGGGTGCCCTATGTGCCGGCGCACAGGTTCTCGGTAAATCTTTATCCCTTTCGGGACCTGCTCCACGGCTGGGGTGATAGTGTGGGGCAGATCCTACTGAATGTACTGCTGTTCATGCCCTTTGGAGTGCTCCTACCCCGGTGTACCGGCAGAGGATTTTTCATTACGCTTTTTCAGGCGGCCCTATACAGCGCCACCATCGAGCTGCTGCAGCCTTTTTTTGACCGCACCTGTGATATTACAGATCTCATTACCAATGTCGCAGGCTGCGCCTGCGGGTACTTGATCGGGCTGCCTCTGGCACAGCCGCTGCAGCGCCTGGGGGAACGGCTGGATCGGACAGAAAAAAACCGGCGCCGCTGAAGCTGCGGCGCTGGTTTACGATTTGGCTCAAGTACACTCCTCAGAATCACGGAATAGCAGTGTGATACACCATAGACCGGCGATTCCCACCAGCGCATAGATTATGCGGCTGAGAGTAGACAACTGTCCGCCGCAGATAAACGCCACACAATCAAAGGCAAATAGTCCCACGCTGCCCCAGTTCAGTGCGCCGATAATGACCAGAATCAAGGCGATGCGATCCACAATCTTCACGATGGATTCCCTCCTTTTTCGAAATGATCCGCCGGTGATAGTCTGCCCAAGGCGGAGGAAAATATTCTGATGCAAAAATTGTAAGGGCTCCTAAAAAATCTTGGGTTATTTGGCGGAAAGTGATTGAAATAGGCGGCGGACTTATGTATAATGCAGGATAGAAGCAAAAACTGCTTGATGCAATGTATTTTTGAATAGGAGGAACAACATGAACAAGAAGTTTGAGAAGCTGGGCTTCTATCCTGCCGACATTCTGATGCCTAAGGATTGCGACATGACCAAGTGGGCCGTGGTGGCCTGCGACCAGTTTACGTCCGAGCCGGAGTACTGGGAAGCGGTGGAAAAGCAGGTAGGCGATGCCCCATCCACCCTGCGCCTCATTCTGCCCGAGGCCAATCTGAAGGCCCCCAATGTGGATGAGCTCATCGAGAATATCAACACCTCCATGAAAAAATACATGGATGACGGCGTGTTCAAGACCCTGTCCGACTCCCTGATCTATGTGGAGCGGGAGCAATCCGACGGCAAGATCCGCCATGGCCTGGTGGGCATGGTAGACCTGGATGCTTACGACTTCACCCCTGGCTCCGGCGCACTGATCCGTGCCACCGAGGCTACCGTCCAGGATCGTATTCCGCCTCGCGCCCGGGTGCGCCGCAACGCCCCCATCGAGCTGCCCCACGTGATGCTGCTCATCGACAACCCCGAAAAGACCGTCATCGAGCCTCTTACCGCTGCCGCTGACAGCATGGAGGTGGTGTATGACTTCGACCTGATGCAAAATGGCGGACACATCAAGGGCTATAAGCTCTCCGATGCCCAGATCGATGCCGTGGCCGACGCACTCGCCGGCCTGTGCTCCGACGAGGCCCAAATGGCCAAGTACAACCTTTCCGGCGCGGCACCCCTGCTGTTCGCCGTGGGCGATGGCAACCACTCCCTGGCCACTGCCAAGGCCTGCTATGAGGAGCAGAAGAAGGGAAAGACCCCCGAGGAGTACCTGGCTCTGCCTGCCCGCTACGCCCTGGTGGAGGTGGTGAATAACCACGACGATGCCCTGCAGTTTGAGCCCATCCACCGCGTGCTCTTTGGCGTGAAGCCCGAGCACCTGATGGCCGAGCTGAAGAAGTTCTATCCCGATTGCTACGAGGGCCAGGGCGAGGGCCATGTGTTTGCCTATAACTATGAGGGCAAGTCCGGCTTCATCACCATTCCCCATCCCGAAAAGCAGCTGTGTGTTGCCTCCGTGCAGACCTTCCTGGACCAGTATCTCAAGGAATTCGGCGGCGAGGTGGACTACATCCACGGCGACGAGGTGGTGGATGAGCTGGGCAGCAAGCCCGGCAACTTTGGCATCAAGCTGCCCGCCATGGGCAAGGAGCAGCTCTTTAAAACCGTTATGGCCGACGGCGTGCTGCCCCGCAAGACCTTCTCTATGGGCCACGCCCAGGACAAGCGTTACTATATCGAGGCTCGCAAGATCGTAAAATAATCGTGGCATTTGCTGAAAAGTTGTGCTAAAATAGAGCCGCTGGGAGATCCTCTCCCGGCGGCTTTACTCGATGGGGGGCAGAGACAGTGCTTTGGATCTGGTGGCCGGGCTTTGTGGTGCCGGTGTGCATGGTGCTGGGCGGCCTGGGCTGGAAGTGCGTAAAGCGGCTGCCCTACCGCCGAAAAGAAGCCCTGACGGCGGAGCAGCTGCGCCTGGCTCGGGAGACCTTCAGCCGCACATTGTGGCAGGTGGGATTGGCTTTGGCCGCCATGACCTTCATGGTTATGCGTTCGGTGCGGCTGATGAATGTGCTGCCCCAGGAGATTATGACGGCTGCTGCCATTGTGCTGCAAATCCTGTCCACAAAGCTGGTGGAGCCTGCGGTGCAGCGCTCTTTGCATGAAAAATACGGCGATACATTGCCGAATGGAAAAGAGGATGACCAATGAAAATGACGGAATTGGCCCCCGCCAAGCTGAATCTGACGCTGGAGGTGGGCGAAAAGAGCAGCGACGGATACCACAAGGTACAATCAGTGATGACCTGCGCAGCTCTATATGACGAAATCATTCTGGAGAGCGGCACAGGCGGGGACATCACCATGACCTGCGATTGCAGTGGCCTGCCATGCGATGAAACGAATCTCTGCCTTCGGGCGGCCAGGCTGTTTTTTAAAAAGACCGGCATCGCCTGCGACGGCCTGCATATCAGCCTGAAAAAGCGTATTCCCATGCAGGCGGGCTTGGGCGGCGGCAGCGCCGATGCGGCAGCGGTTCTCCGTGGCCTGCGCAAGCTTTATCGCCCGGAGATGATGATAAAAGAGCTGGAGCGCATGGCTATGGAGTTGGGCAGCGATGTGCCCTTTTGCGTTCGCAGCGTTACCACCATGGTGCGGGGCCGGGGCGAGCAGCTTTTGAAGCTGCCAAAGCTGCCCCTGTGCTGGTTTGTTATCTGTAAGCCGGATTTTTCCTTCTCCACGGCGGAGATGTACGAGAAGCTTGATGAGAAGAAGCCCACCTTCGCCATTGACAGCCTGGGACTTATCAAGGCCCTGGAATATCAGGACATGCTGGAGATCAGCGACCGCCTGGGCAACTGCTTTGAGGCGGTGCTGGAGCCAAGCAGCGAAATCTTCACCATTAAAAGCAAGCTCCTAGCCCTGGGGGCCAGAAACGCCTGCATGAGTGGCTCCGGCTCGGCAGTATACGGCCTGTTTACCCAAGAGTCAGAGGCCAGGGCTGCAGCGGAGGAGCTGCAAAAAGTCTACGCCCAAACCTGGTTTGTCGAGAGCGTTTAAAAATTAAAAACACCGTCCATACTATAGGAAAATCTACATAGGACGGTGTTTTTTATGAAAAAAATGCAAAATACAAGCAAGTGGAACGCTCTAGAGTGCGCCCTGCTGGCGATGCTGGCGGCATGCCTGCTGGTAGGCGCGGCGGCCCTGAAAAAGCAGGATCAGCTGCAGCAGAAAATGATCCGCCTCCATGTGGTGGCCAATTCCGACAGCGACCGGGACCAGGCCCTGAAGCTGCAGGTGCGCGACAAGGTACTGGCCTTTACAGAGCGGACTATGCGTGCCTCCGCCGACCGGGCGGCCGCCAACGCGGCGCTGCAGACCTATCTGCCGGTCATTGAACGGATGGCGGAGGAGACTCTCCGGGAGAACGGCTGCTGGGACAGCGTCGAGGTACGGCTGGAGCCGACGGAGTTTCCGCTGAAGGCTTATAATGGTTTCCGTCTACCGGCGGGAGAATATATGGCTTTGCGGGTGCTCATCGGCGAAGCAGCAGGGCAGAATTGGTGGTGCGTGGTATATCCGCCCCTGTGCATGACGGCGGCAGCAGATGTGCAGGAGACGGGCATTGCCTGCGGCATGGAGCAGGAAGAATTGAAGCTCATGCAGGAAGCGGGTGAGGAGTATCAAATCAGATTTCGTTGCGTGGAGCTGTGGGAGCAGCTGCGCCAGTGGCTGCACAAGTGACGAAAGGGGAATATGAATAATTTTTAAATATATGTTAAGAAAGGATGACAAATCCACTTTTCTGTGGTATTATACCATCGATTGACAAGGGAAAACGCGCCTGTCAACGTGCCTTTTCAGCGCGCTTTGCCCTTCCCGTCTTGGCGGGCGATAGCCCGCCAGCGGCTCGAAAGCCTATAATACCTCGAAAATTCATTGCGGACAGGTGCGAAGCAGATTTGCCGCGCAGAAATGTGATCAGACATAGAAAAGGCTCGCAGGGGATATTGTCCATATTTCTAATGACCATGACGCGGCATGGGTGCATTTTTGCCCATTAAAATCATGTTTGCCCTTGTCAATCGATGGGAATAAAACCTGCTATAGAGAACAGGGGGAGAGAAGCTCCTCTGAAAAAGCAAAGGAATGGATCTGTCATGAAGCTTAGCAGAAGAAAAATGGAGCTGATGCTGGTAGATATTGCCGTCATCATTTGCGTGTATTATATGACCAATTTGGTGAAGGTGCTGCGGCTGCACTCCATTGTACTCAACGGGGAGATCAATTTGGCCCGTATGCTGGCCCTGGTGGTCACGATTATGGCCGGGCGCATCGTCTTTGGCGTATACCGCAACATTTGGCGCTACGCCAACATACAGACTTATCTGACCATTATGGTCTCTGACTTCGTGTCCAACGTGTTGCTGATGCTTCTGGGGCGGGTATGGTTTGCCGTCAATCTGGGCATCGGTGTGCATCTGATCGTGGCTATGGCCATCCTGCTGGTGACGCTGCTGTCCCGCTATTGCTACCAGCTGCTGTACGCCTATCGCAATAGGAATGCCGATAAGAATATTGAGGGCAACGCCTTCAGCCAGCTGTATAAGGTGGAGGTGGCCATCGTGGGCGCCGGTAATGTGGGCGCTACTCTTTCGGATGAATTCTTCCGCAATCCCCGCTCCCGGTATGAGCCGGTGTGCTTTATAGATACCGACCCGGAGAAGGTGGGGCAAACGGTCAACGGTGTGCCGGTCTATCCTGAGGATGACAGCACTGCCAACCTGCTGAAAAGGATGAAGGTCCGGGAAATTATCATTGCCCTGCCGGACCTGACGGTGGAGCGCAAGCAAAAGCTCTATGAACGCTATCAGGATACCGGCTGTGCCGTGAAGTTGTACGATTATCCCTCCGGTACGGAGGAAAAGTCCACGGCCAAGCGCGCCCTGCGTGACTTCCGGATTGAGGATCTGCTGTTCCGGGATACCATTCAGGTGGAAAATTCCCAGACCATGGCCTTTTACGGGGGCAAGACCGTGCTGGTCACCGGCGGCGGCGGCTCCATCGGCTCGGAGCTGTGCCGGCAGATTGCGGCGCTGCACCCTAAAAAGCTGGCGATTTTGGATATTTATGAAAATAATGCCTACGATGTCCAGCAGGAGCTAATCCGCAAGTACGGCGATAAGCTGAATCTGGAGGTCATTATTGCCTCCGTGCGGGATGTGGATCGCTTAGATCAGATTTTCCGGGATCTGCGGCCGCAGATCGTGTTTCACGCCGCCGCCCACAAGCATGTGCCGCTGATGGAGCACTCCGGCGTGGAAGCGCTGAAGAATAATGTTCTGGGTACATATAATGTGGCGGAGATGGCGGAAAAATACGGTGTGGAGAAATTCCTGCTCATTTCCACGGATAAGGCAGTGAATCCCACCAACGTCATGGGCGCCAGCAAGCGCCTGTGCGAGATGGTCATCCAGTGCCGGGAGGACAGCAAGACGGAGTTTACGGCGGTTCGGTTCGGCAATGTGCTGGGCAGCAATGGGTCGGTAATTCCCCTCTTTAAGCGGCAGATCGAGGCCGGCGGCCCTGTGACCTTGACGGATAAGCGCATTATTCGCTACTTTATGACCATTCCCGAGGCGGTGCAGCTGGTCATGCTTACCTGCGCCATGGCCCACAACGGTGAGCTATATGTGCTGGATATGGGCAAGCCGGTAAAGATTTTGAGCTTGGCGGAAAATATGATCCGCCTGTCCGGGTATACCCCATATAAAGATATTGACATCGTGGAGGTAGGCCTGCGTCCCGGCGAAAAGCTCTATGAGGAGCTTCTGATGAAGACTGAGGAGCTGGATAAGACCGACAACGATATGATTTTTATCGAGCGGGACAAGAAGCTGACCCGCGCGGAGGTGGATCACAAGCTGGATCTTGTGCGTGAGGCCATTAATACTGAGAGCCAGTCTGCGGTGTTGGATGTTATCCGCAAGACGGTTCCCACCTTCCGGGACCCGGAGGAAGTGAACCGTCAGGCAGCCCAGGCCGAGGAGGTGCGGCAGGTCGCTGCCGCAAACGGCTGATACAGAATAAGAAAGCTCCGCCCCTGTTGAAGGAACTGCACCCCATTTGTTAGATAAGTATGGTAAAAAGCTTATCTGACAAATGGGGTGTTTTTTCATTGGAGGGGCACTTCAAAGCGCTGCTGTATGCTGTGCTTATTTCAATAATTTTATCCGCGAATCGTAGTCTGGCAGGGTCCGGCGGACCAGGGCGTAAAAGTCCGGGCCGTGGTTTTTATGCCGGATGTGGGCCAGCTCATGGACTACCACCGCTTCGGCGGCCTCCAGGGGGTACTCCATGAGATGCAGGGAAAAGCACAGGCTGTCTTTTCCGCTGCAGCTGCCAAACCGAGTCTGGGCGGCGGTAATCTTCACCCCTGTAGGGGTGACGCCCATCCGCTGCGCCCAAAGCTTCACCATTGGCGGCAGCACCTGACGGGCCCTTTGCCGCAGGGCCTCCTGTTCCTCCCGGGAGAGGGGGGGATGCTCTGCCAGGCGCTGGCTCTGCCGGGCCTGCTGGGCTGCGATCCATGCTTCGTGTTCAGTCACAAAGCGGTGGATATCTCCTCGGGCGGCGCAGATAGGGGCCCGGACTACCACCTGACCTTCCCTTGTCACCTGTAGGGCCATGGTGCGCCGCCGGGAGCGAATGACGGTGAACTCCCTCATAGCTCCACCCAGGTGAAACGGGGGCCTGTATATCCATCTCGATTTATAGTCTCCAGCCACATGGCAGCCGGACGGACCCAGTAGCCCTGCTCCCCGTAGAGAGCCTGATAGACCACGAGTTCTTCCCTGGTCTCGCTGTGCTGGGCGGTGAACAATACGCGGTATAGATTCCCTTTGAAATGGCGGTAAACACCAGGGCGGATGGGCTCCATTCTGCATCGCTCCTTTGTATAGCATCTGATGGCAAAAAGTATAGCATAGCTGGTGGAAAAATGCAAAGCACTGTGATATACTAACACAAACGATACGAGGAGGAATGCTCCGTGAAGAATACGACTCTGTGTTACCTGCTTCGGGGAGACGATGTACTGCTGCTGCACCGGGTGAAGAAGGAAAATGATCTGAACCACGACAAGTGGATCGGCATTGGCGGAAAATTTGAGGAGGGAGAGAGCCCCGAGGAGTGCCTGATCCGGGAGGCATGGGAGGAAACGGGACTCACCCTCACGGGCTATAAGTACCGAGGGATTGTCACCTTTGTATCCGATGAGTGGGAGGGAGAGTACATGCACCTTTACACCGCCACCAGCTGGACGGGTGAGCTGAAGGAGTGTGACGAGGGCGTACTGGAATGGATCAGCCGGGAGAAAATGAAAATGCTGCCTCAGTGGGAGGGTGACAAGATCTTCCTGCGGCTGCTGGAGGAAGGGGCGCCGTTCTTCTCCTTAAAGCTGTGCTATGAGGGCGACCGGCTGACCTATGCGGCCCTGAATGGATAGGAACTGACACAATGACGGTACTGGTGAGTGCGTGTCTGCTGGGGGTTTCCTGCCGATATGATGGACAGAGCAAGGGCCATCCCCTTATGGGGGAGCTGCTGCAAAAGCACACGGTCATCCCCATTTGCCCGGAGCAACTGGGAGGGCTTTCCACACCCCGGCCACCGGCGGAGCGCCGGGGAGGCGGGGTATTCACCCGGGAGGGAGCGGACGTTACCGCCGCCTATGACCGGGGCGCCCGGGAGACGCTGCGCCTGGCCCGGCTCTATAGCTGTTCCGTGGCCCTATTCAAAGAGCGCAGCCCCGCCTGCGGCTCCGGGCAAATCTACGATGGCTCTTTCACAAAAACCTTGGTGGACGGCTACGGGGCGGCGGCAGAGCTGCTGGAGAAAAACGGCATCCGGGTGCTGGGAGAGAGCGATTTGGAGATTTTTCTGCGGGAGAATCCGTAAAACAGAAAACAGAACCCGGGCAGGCACTATAGTGCCTGCCCGGGCAGCGTGGCGAAAAAGCTTTCTCACCACGCTGCCTAAGTTTTTGAAACTTTTTCAAAGTTTCAAAAACTATTGATTTCAATGGTGAGGGACACCCTTCTTGGGTTTCCCTCACACACCCTTCCTTACCGTTATCGCAAAACTTGCCACTATATCGACATTCTCGCAGAAACCGGGCAGGCACTATAGTGCCTGCCCGGTTTCTGTATGAGAAAGGTAAATCAAAAAAGCATATTAAGAGAGGAGAAGCTTATCGTCATTGGCCTCGGTGCCGCTGGCCTTGCTAAACAGGGTCAGCAGGTCGGAAACGGTGAGCTTTTTCTTTTCTTCGCCGGAGATATCCAGCACCACATGGCCCGCATCCATCATGATGAGGCGGTTGCCATGGGCAATGGCGTCTTTCATGTTGTGGGTGATCATCATAGTGGTCAGGTGGTTTTCCTCTACGATCTTGTCGCTGAGCTCTAAAACCTTGGCGGCGGTGCGGGGATCAAGGGCGGCGGTATGCTCGTCTAAAAGGAGCAGCTTGGGCTTTTGCAGAGCTGCCATCAGCAGCGTCAGCGCCTGACGCTGGCCGCCGGACAGCAAGCCCACCTTAGCCTTCATGCGGTCCTCCAGACCCAGATCCAGGTCCTTGAGCTTCTGATAGTATTCCTGCTCCTCCTGGGGGGTGATACCCCACTTCAGGCCCCGGTGCTTGCCGCGTCGGGCGGCCAGAGCCAGGTTTTCCTGAATTTGCATAGTGGGGGCAGTGCCCATCATGGGGTCCTGGAACACACGGCCCAGGAGCGCGGCCCGTTTGAATTCGGGCAGACGGGTAACATCCTTGCCGTCAATAAGAATGGAGCCGCTGTCCACGGAGAAGGTGCCGGCAATGGCATTGAGCATAGTGGATTTTCCCGCACCGTTGCCGCCGATTACAGTGACAAAATCCCCCTCGTGCAGGGTCAGACTCAGATTATCCAGCGCTGTTTTTTCGTGGACGGTGCCGGGGAAGAAGGTTTTGGAAATGTTTTTCAGCTCAAGCATGGCGAGGGCCTCCTTTCTTATGGGCCACTTTGCCCTTCCAGTAAGGGACGGACAGGAATACAGCCACGATCAGGGCGGAAACCAGCTTCAGATCGTTGGTGTTCAGACCCAGCTGCAGGACCACCTGCAGCACAAAGTAGTAGATCACGGCACCCAGGGATACGGCAAACATCTTCAGACCGAAGTTTTGGAAGATCTTGCCGAAGGTCACTTCACTGATGATAACGGCAGCCAGGCCGATAACAATGGCGCCGCGCCCCATGCCCACATCGGCAGAGCCCTGGAACTGGGCCAGCAGACCACCGGACAGGGCCACCAAACCGTTGGAAAGCATCAGACCCAGGACGATATTGGCGTTGGTATTGATGCCCTGGGCCCGGGCCATGTTGGCATTGGCGCCGGTAGCGCGGACAGAGCAGCCCCGCTCTGTGCCGAAGAACCAGTACAGGGCGACGACCGTCACGACAGTGATGACCAGCAGCAGCGGCAGGGGATTGCTGATAGACAGATCCCGCACATACCGCTGGGAAACAGCCAGATCGTACTTATCCACACCTACGGGCTGGTTGGCCTTGCCGCTCATGATCCGCAGGTTCACGGAGTACAGGGCGAGCTGCGTGAGAATACCGGCCAGGATGGCGGGAATACCGCACTTGGTGTGAAACAGGCCCGTAACCAGGCCCGCCAGCAGGCCGGAAACAAAGGCGCACAGCAGAGCCAGCCAGCAGTTCATGCCGCCTCGAATCAGCATCACGGCTACGGCGCCGCCGGTGGCAATGGAGCCGTCCACGGTCAGGTCGGCCACATCCAGCACACGGAAGGTGATGTACACACCGATGGCCATGATGCCCCATACAAGGCCCTGTGCCGCCGCGCCGGGCAGCGAATTCAAAAGTGAAGTTAGGAATGCCATTTTCTTTTCTCCTCAATCTGCCGCCATAGGACGGTCTCGTGTAACGGGGGAGGGGACAAACGCCCCCTCCCGGCGGTTTATGTTATGGGGAATTACTCGGTAGCCAGTGCGGTGTAATCAGCGGGAACGGTGATGCCCAGCTTCTCACAGTTGGCCATGTTGGCCTGCTTGGTTGCAGTGGGAGCGAATTCCACAGGCATGGTGGAGATGTCGGCCTCACCGGTGAGGATCTTAGCAGCCATCTGACCGGTGATCTTGCCCAGCTCGTAGTAGTCGATGGAGAGCGTCGCCGCGCCGCAGCCCCTGCAGATGCCGGACTCGCCTGCGATGACGGGGGTGCCGGCGGCCAGGACCACATTGGCAATGGCCTCGGTGTTGGAGGCGGCGGTGTTATCGGTGGGGATGTAGAGCACATCGGAATCGTCACAGGCCTTCTGGGTGACGGAGGAAACATCGTTGCTGTCGGTGAAGGTGTACTCGGTGCAGGTGATGCCGGCAGCGGAGAGCAGCTTGGTCACCTCATCGACCTGGTATTTGCTGTTGGGCTCGCTGGAGCAGAAGAGCATACCCACCTTCTTGGCGTTGGGGAACAGCTCCTGGAGCATGGCGGCCTGCTTGTCCAGAGGAGCCAGGTCGGAGGTGCCGGAGATGTTGCCGCCCACAGTGCCGGTCCAATCGGCGATCTCCAGAGCGGTGGCGTAGTCGGTAACGGAGGTGCCCAGGATGGGAATGGTGCTGGTGGCGGAGGCGGCAGCCTGGAGGGCCGGCGTAGCGTTGGCCATGATCAGGTCAACCTTGTCGGAAATGAATCCGTTGACAATGGTGCCGCAGTTGTTGGAATCGCCGGAGGCGTTCTTTTCAACTACCTCTACCTTGTCGCCCAGGGCTTCCTTCAGGGCATCGGTGAAGCCCTTGGTGGCGGCGTCTAGAGCCTCGTGCTGCACCAGCTGCACAACGCCTACCTTATAGGTCTTGTCGCCTGTGTCGGTGTCTTTGTCTTTGCTGCCGGAGCCGCAGGCCACCAGGGAAAGGGCCATTACCGCGGCAAGGACGAGAGAGATGAGCTTTTTCATGATTTTTCTCCTTTGCGTTTAATATGTTTGGTTGTTGCTTTTATAAAAAGAGGCCGCTCTGTCCGAGAACAGAGCGGCCTTTTCTTAACAAATCGGGAAAGGTACGAAACTCTATTGATAAACGGACGGCTTTATGCATTTTTCGCAGCGAAAATAACCCGCATAAAAGCGAGCCATAAAGCCGTAATAGAAGCCCCGACGGGAGGCAATGGAATTGGAACGAATGACGGTACGCATTGTGGGGCTCCTTTCTGCCGCTGAGCGGCGATTTCTTTTGATGCACATACTATAGAACTTTAAATCTCTAAAGTCAACAGTGAAAATGCACAAAAACCGCGGTAATTTTTAGATATTTTTATACTTGTGAGGATTTTTTCTCAAAGCAAAAGGGCAAAATACGAAAATGAATGGGCTTATTCCCAAAGAAAAAGCCCATTCATTTTTATTCTGCAGATTCGGACCCACTGCCGAAGAGCTCGGCATACTGCTGTGCGCCGTATGCCTGCATCCGGCGGCACAGCTCGTCATACCGCTCCAGCAGCAATTCACCCTCCGGAGAGAGCACCGCACCGCCGCCGCCCTTTCCGCCGGTGGAGGAATGAAGGAGCTTGAAGCCCAGCTGCTCTTCAGCGGTTCGCAGCACCGTCCAGGCCTTGGAGTAGGCCATGTCCATGGAGAGCGCTGCCGCCCGCAGGGAATGATACTTCTGGACCCGGTGCAGAAGCTGCGCAATCCCCGGCCCGAATACCTTGTGATCTGCCGCATAGAAGCGGACAGACATTTTGAAAAGCATGTTATTGTTCATGTTTTTATTGTACCAGTATTCTCGGAAATGTCAATGGCGTTAGACATAAAACCGCGCTGAGATTGAAAGAAGGGAGAACTCATGTTATGCTGCAGACATACTTTTTGTTAGGATAGCTAAAAATATATGAAAAAATAGTGGAGATAAACAGTAGCATCTTTTGCTTATCTGTGCTATAATGCGGATAATGGAATAATGGGAGGATGTTTATCTTGAACGACTTCCATATTAATTTACACGAAAAGGAGTAATCACTATGGCCATTGATCTGAGTAAGTACGGTATTACCGGCACCACCGAGATCGTCCACAACCCTTCCTATGAGACTCTGTTCGCAGAGGAGACCAAGGCGGAGCTGACAGGCTACGAGGTCGGGCAGGTCACCGAGCTGGGCGCCGTGAACGTGATGACCGGCATCTACACCGGCCGCTCTCCCAAGGACAAGTATATTGTCATGGACGATAATTCTAAGGACACCGTTTGGTGGACCAGCGAGGGATATAAAAACGATAACCATCCTATGAGCGAGGATGTGTGGGCCCAGGTGAAGAAGCTGGCCGTCAGCGAGCTGTGCAACAAGCGCCTGTTCGTGGTGGACGCCTTCTGCGGCGCCAACAAGGACACTCGTATGGCCGTGCGCTTCATCGTGGAGGTGGCCTGGCAGGCACACTTTATTAAGAATATGTTCATCCAGCCCTCCCAGGAGGAGCTGGAGAGCTTTGAGCCGGACTTTGTGGTGTACAACGCCTCCAAGGCCAAGGTAGAAAACTATAAGGAGCTGGGCCTCAATTCTGAGACCTGTGTGGCCTTCAACATTACCTCCCGGGAGCAGGTTATCATCAATACCTGGTACGGCGGCGAGATGAAGAAGGGTATGTTCTCCATGATGAACTACTACCTGCCCCTCAAGGGCATTGCCGCCATGCACTGCTCTGCCAACACCGACATGAACGGCGAGAATACCGCCATCTTCTTCGGCCTGTCCGGCACAGGCAAGACCACCCTGTCCACCGACCCCAAGCGCCTGCTTATCGGCGATGATGAGCACGGCTGGGACGATAACGGTGTCTTTAACTTTGAGGGCGGCTGCTATGCCAAGGTCATCAACCTGGACAAGGAATCCGAGCCTGACATCTACAACGCCATCCGCCGGGATGCTCTGCTGGAGAACGTTACCGTGGACGCCAACGGTAAGATCGACTTCAGCGACAAGTCCGTCACCGAGAATACCCGCGTCAGCTATCCCATTGATCATATTGACAACATTGTCCGTCCCGTTTCTGCGGCGCCTGCTGCCAAGAATGTGATCTTCCTGTCCGCTGATGCCTTCGGTGTGCTGCCTCCTGTGTCCATCCTGACTCCGGAGCAGACCCAGTATTACTTCCTCTCCGGCTTCACCGCCAAGCTGGCCGGCACCGAGCGGGGCATCACCGAGCCTACCCCCACCTTCTCCGCATGCTTCGGCCAGGCCTTCCTGGAGCTGCATCCCACCAAGTACGCCGAGGAGCTTGTCAAGCGTATGCAGATGAGCGGTGCTAAGGCCTACCTGGTGAATACCGGCTGGAACGGTACCGGCAAGCGCATTTCCATCAAGGATACTCGCGGCATTATTGACGCCATCCTCAGCGGCGCCATCAACGAGGCTCCCACCAAGATCATTCCCCACTTCAATTTCCAGGTGCCTACGGCTCTGCCCGGTGTAGATCCCGCCATTCTGGATCCCCGGGATACCTATGCCGATGCCTCCCAGTGGGAGGAGAAGGCCAAGGATTTGGCCAGCCGCTTCGTAAAGAACTTTGTCAAGTATGAGTCCAACGAGCACGGAAAGGCCCTGGTGGCCGCCGGCCCCAAGGTGTAAATCAACCGAACTGAAAAGCGCCGGAATGATCATATTCCGGCGCTTTTTATAGTATTAAGGAGAAAACCATGATTGAACTGAAGATTCTTATTGATGAGCTGGACTACGACTCTATCGCAGACTATCTGATTCCGGCCTTGGCCGAGAGCATGGCAAAAGAACGGAAGGGAGGCGTGCTGGGCGGCGTCCTTGCCGGGAATCCGGAGGTGTTTACCTCCATGGCACGCACACTGCTGCACACCATGAGCCAGGAAAAACGGGATGAGCTGCTGGTGCAGCAGCTGAACAAGAATCGGGACAAGCTGCTGCAAAAGGGGAGAAAGGTCGCTGCCGACAAGGGTATCCGCGTACAGCTGTGCGACCTGACTGCCAGAAGGTTCTGATGGGGGGAAATTACAACTGTGCATAAGGGCGGGGGTTATCCCCGTCCTTATGCGTGGAATGCTGGTGCGGCGCAGGGGGATACGGATTGCCGCACCGGTGACATCGGTCACTGGTGCGCCATGACAGTGTTACCGAAGGTTTGACGGGCGGCGGGACACATGGGTCCCGCCCTACAGCCATTATTTTTGTAGGGCAGGGCCCGTGTGCCCTGCCGGGGGGTGCGGTGCAAAATCGGCGGGCGGGGCAGAGCCCCGCCCCTACGAAAAACAAGAAACAGCTATAGACGGGCCGATGTGGGCATCGGCCCCTACGAAATACTATGGGTAAACGGTGCGTAGGGGGCGGAGTCCTAAACGTCCCTTTTACCCCGCACCTCATGTCCACTCCAACTAAAAAGATCCGGCCCATATGGGCCGGATCTTTAATCAAACGAAAAAATCACTTTTTCAGCGCTTCTACAGCCTGACGCAGGGCGGATATGTTATCTTCTGTGGTGGCCCAGCTGGAGGCAAAACGAATGGCGGAATGAGTCTCATCGATACGCTCCCAATATTCATAGCCGAAGCTTTGTCCCAAAATGGCCAGCTCCGCATCACTCATAATAGGGTACTGCTGGTTGGTAGGGGAGTCAAAGAGGAACTTATAGCCGCAATCCTCAAAAATAGCGTGAATCTTCTTGGCCATGACATTAGCGTGGCGGGAGATTTTGAAGTACAGGTCATCGGTAAACAGGGTATCAAACTGCAGGCCCAAAAGCCGGCCCTTGGCCAGCATACCGCCTCGCTGCTTCATCATGAAGCGGAAGTCCCGCTTTAGGGTCGGGTTCATGATCACCACAGCCTCACCGAACAGGGCGCCCACCTTATTGCCGCCGATATAGAAGACGTCACACAGCTGGGCCAGCTCCGGAAGGGTCAGGTCACAATCGTCGCAGGTGAGGCCGTAGCCCATCCGAGCCCCGTCGATAAAGAGGGGCAGACCGCACTTCTGGCACACCTGGTACAGCGCCGTCAGTTCCGCCTTAGAGTACAGGGTGCCACCCTCGGTGGGAAAGGAGATATACACCATGCCGGGCATGACCATATGCTCATAGTCGGGGTTGAAGTGGTGCCAGTTATAGTAATCCTCCACCTGCTGGGCGGTAATCTTGCCGTTGTTCGTGGGCAGGGCCAGCACCTTGTGGCCGGAGGACTCAATGGCGCCGGTCTCGTGACAGTTGATATGGCCGCTGGTAGCGGTGAGAACGCCCTGGTAGGGCCGGAGAACGGAGGCGATCACCGTGGTATTGGTCAGTGTGCCGCCTACCAGGAAATGCACATCGGCCTCCGGGGCCCGGCAGGCCACCTTGATCTTTTCCCGGGCGGCGGCGCAGTATTCATCCTCGCCATAGCCCACGGTCTGCTCCATATTGGTCTGCAGCAGGCGCTCCATAATGGCGGGATGTGCGCCCTCCAGATAGTCGCTGTTGAAATAGATCATCTGAGATTGCTCCTTTCTATACCTTAGCTGTATTTTATCGCAAAAGATTGGCCCTGTAAAGCCTGTATGGAAGAATTCTTTTGCCTTGCCAAATAATGCGAAATCCGGTATAATAAATCAAAAGGGGGCGGCAGCATGAAGAATAAAACTGGGAAAAAGGTCCTCTATTATGCCATCCTGGCCATCCTATTGGGGGTATTTTGCTTCTCAGGCTACCAAATCTACAGCTATTACTCGGAGCAGAATGCCAGCACAAGTCTTAACGAGGAGATCGTCCGGGAGTACACCATCCGCAAAACGGGCGAGGCCAAGGAGTACTTTGAGGTGGATTTTGACCAGCTGCGCCAGCAGAACGAGGATGTGACGGCGTGGCTCTATCTGCCGGATTCGGTGATAAACTATCCCGTGCTGCAGCATGGGGACAACGACTACTATCTGACCCGGCAGATTGATGGCTCTTATAATAAAAACGGCAGCATTTTTATGGATTATCGCAACGCATCGGACTTTTCCGACCGCAACACCATCATCTATGGCCACCATATGCGCACGGGAAATATGTTCGGCAAGCTGGTGAACTTTAAAAGCGACAGCTACTATCAGCAGCACGATCACATGTTCATCATGACGCCCCAGGTCACCTACCGGCTGGAGCTGCTGTGCGGCGCGGTGGTGGAGCCCGATGACCCCATCTACTCCATCGACCCCACGGAGGAGGCCCTGGCCGCCTGTATGCGGCGCTCCACCTTCCAGACCAAGCTGGATCTGCCCGGGGAGGAGGCAAGGCTTGTGACCCTGTCCACCTGCAGCTATGAGTTTGAGGACGCCCGGTACATCGTCATCGGTGTGCTGACACCATTGGAGGAAACTGTGAAAAACTGAATCATGCTTTTCCATCGGGGGCCGGC
>OLOS01000846.1_pt1 | contig 28943 bp, 25 predicted proteins | sample 1672631 | NCBI WGS metagenome assembly OLOS01 (sample SAMEA3136707, study PRJEB25190) | human gut metagenome | biome: human gut; feature: human-associated habitat; material: faeces | place: Austria | collected 2013 | reverse complement strand
TGAGGGCGACGGCGGGAGCGCGGTACGTTCCCATGGCGACGAGCAGCAGGCCGAGAACAATGACGAACGAAGCCGTCTTGAAGCCGGAAGGCTGGGCGGCGTAGCTGTTGTCGAGCAGAGGGAGAATGTTCATAAGGATGATGGCGCAGCCAGTGCCGAAGAGGATAAAGGGCATCCGCTTGCCGATTTTTGTATGGCTCTTATCCGAGACGGAGCCGAAGAACGGCAGCAGAAAGAGCGCCAGAATGTTGTCCGCCGCCATGATTGCACCGGAGAATGTTTCGTTCATGTGGAAGGTCTTCGTGAGGATCAGCGGCACGATGCTGTCGTACATCTGCCAGAACGCGCAGATGGACAGGAACGCGAGGCCGACCAGGATGGTACGTTTGCTGTTGAGTTTCATTTCGGTTCTCCCTTTTCTAGTGTATTGAGGACTTCGCGGATATTCTGCATACAATACGTCGGCTGAACGCCGTATTTTGGGATATCCTCCATCACGCCCTCGCCGGACAGGACGAAGATCGTGTCGATCCCGGCGTTCACACCGCAGGCGATGTCGGTATACACCCGGTCGCCAATGAGGCATGTTTCGCGCGGCGAGAAGCCCGTCTGCTCCATCGCCAGCAGCGCCATCTCAGGCTGCGGTTTGCCGATGACCTTCGGGCGGCGGCCTGTCGCGGTGTGGAGCATTTCAATCACGCTGCCGCAGTCCGGTGCGCTGCCGTACCACGTCGGGCAGACAAGATCGGGGTGCGTGGCAATGTAATCCGCGCCCCGGTTCAGGAGAATGCAGCAATTTTCCAGCTTTTCATACGTCAATTCCGTGTCGTAGCCCAGAAGGACAACGGCGCAATCATCCCGCAGCGTCTCGGCTACTCGCAGCCCTGCCAGACGAAGCTGATTTTTAAGAGATTCCGTTCCGCAGACATAATAGACCGTATCCGGCAGATACCGGCCGCGCAGATAGCGGATGGCCGCATCCGCGCTGGTCAGAAAATCGTCGGGAAAGGCTTCAATGCCGAGCCGGGCCATTTTGGCGATATACGCGTCTGTTCCGCGCGAGGAATTGTTCGTCAGGAACAGGTACCTGCCGCCGATGGCGCGCACATAGCGCAGAAAGTCCAGCGTGCCGTCGAAGAGCGTTTCACTCAAATAGATTGTGCCGTCCATGTCCAGCAGGAACAACCGTTTTTCCGCAAGAGACATTGCATACCTCCATGGTATTGATAAAAAATATTATACAGCGCCGCGCGCCGTTTGACAAGCGCTGCAAGCCGCCATACAATACACATAGGAAATATTGACTGAAAGGAATCCGCGATATGCTGAAAGACCTGCACACGCTCACGCCGTATCTGGACTTCATCCGGACCTGCAATGCCGATCCCGACTACCGCGATCCCATGCTGCTGACGCAGCAGCAGCTGCACCGGAATCTGCTGGATGCGCCGGAGAACCCGAATACGCGCGTGTTCGGGACATTTGAAGGGGAAGCAATCACAGGCGTGTTTGCGCTTTTGGTGCTGGAGGACGAGCGGTATCTGGAACTGCTGGCCGGACTTTCCCGAAGCGCGGCAGCATATGCCGAACTGCTCTCACATCTGAAATCGGCCCACCCCGGTTATCAGGCGGATTTTGTCTATAACCCTCGCAACCGGCTTTTACAGGAGGCGCTTGCGGCGCTGGGCGCGGAGTTTGAACCGGAGCAGCAGAAGCTTGTCCTGTGCCGGGCCGTCCCGTATGTGCCGGATGCGCGCATTGTGCCCTATCGTCCGGAATACCGGGCGCAGTATCTGGCGCTGCACACCGTGGACCGCTATTGGACGGGCGAAAAGGTGCTGGCCGCGCCGGAGGTCTTTCGCGTTCTGCTTGCGCTCGAAGCCGGCGAGGCAGCCGGATATATCGACCTGACCCACAACAGCACGGAAAATGAGCCGTATGACCTGTTCGTCCGCGAAAAGAGCCGCAGGCGCGGTCTTGGCCGCGCACTTCTGGCGGCAGCGGTTCAGGAAAACAGGCCGAACGGCATGACGCTTCTGGTAGACATCGACAACGAAGCCGCGATCGCCCTGTACGAAGCGCAGGGATTTGAACGTGCGGATGGAGAAAACAATATCACGGCACATATCTGCCTGTAACACACAGAACACCCCGTCCGGCATGACCCGGGCGGGGTGTTTGATCGAACTGAACGGAAAAAATGTCCGAAATATCCTGATTTTTCTTGCGTGCAAATCAGCCGTCTGTTATAATTGAATCAGAGCGCAAAATGAAGATTTCAGGAGGATGCAAAGGATGAAGCGTACTGTTTTTTGGAAGCGAATGACCGCGCTGGCGCTGGCGGCGATCCTGCTGCTGGGCCTGCTGCCCGCCGCTGCATTCGGCGCAGAGCCGTCGGATGAACCGGTGCAGACCAAGTATGTCTATGAGGAGACAGACGGCGTCTGCCGCGCAGTCCGCGAGGAAGACGCCCTGCCGGAAAAGCCCGCCGCCCAGTCCGCGGGCGCCTCCGCCCAATCCAGCGGAAAGCTTGCCACTCCGACGAACCTGCGCTGGGAAAAGGAGCCTAAAAAATATACGGAGAAGCGCAACGGAGTTACCTATCTGCAAGAGGTCTATCCCAGCTGCATCAGCTGGGACGATGCAAAAAATTCCGTAACAGACTATAACATTGTTTTCTATGATGCTTCCAAAAACGTAGTCTGGAGTTCACGCTGGAGCGTGGATTCGGACGCAACATCCTATCATATAGACGGTTTCCGGACACACATTGACAGCAGTGGAAAATACCAGTTCAGTGTACAGGCACTCGATCTTGACAATCCAAGCCGAAACAGCGAGATCGCATATTCCGACTGGTGGCCCTATTACCGCCCCAATCAGGCACTGGATGTGCCGACCGGCATTTATCTTGACGGAACAACACTGCATTGGTCCGCAGTAGCCAGAGCAGGTGGATATTTTGTGGAAAAAGGCTTCTCCGAAACAGCAGACGGTGAAATCAACTGGTTCGGTTCGACGTGGTGGAGCCATGACGGAACAGAACTTGATATCGCCAGAAACTCACACAATAGAGACATCCTGACAACTGCCGGATACTATTTCTTCCACGTCCGCGCACTTAGCAGCAATATCACAAAATATAACAACAGCGGCTACGGAGAACTGTATCGGTTCTACAGTGATGGGAACGGAAATCTGTCGAAGGAAGGAAACAACACATATACCGTTACATTTGATGCAAATTTCCCCGGCAGCACGCCGGAAAAAGTCTCCGGACTGCTGGCCGGCTTTTTGATTCCGTTTAGAAAAATACCACTTCGTACAGGCTTCCGGTTTCAGGGCTGGTATGCAAACAAGAACTGTTCAGGAGGCCCGTGGAATTTCTTCCTTAATATTATCACGGGTAATATTACATTATATGCAAAATGGGAAAGAGAGGCTGGCTTCACGCTGCCCGAATGCGTTTTTCCATTTACAAACAGCAGCCGATATTTCTGTACGCCGAATTATAAAAATCTGTCAAATCAAGAGAAAGAAAAATATCGCTATGAGATTTCAGACAGTGATTATGCCCATTTGCTGAAAAACGTTAAAAGCGAGGCCGTCTCAGAATTACTGGCCAAGAGACGGAACGCACATTGGAGTGGTTCATGCTTTGGCATGGCAAGCGCTGTGCTGCTTGCCAACAGTGGTATTATCAATCCGCGGCGTTACGGGGTCAACAGTATCAGCAAAATGAATATTGTCATCAATGAAAATGGCACGCAAGACGTAGGAAAGGTTGAAAGTCTCATCAATTTCTATCAGCTTATGCAAAATGTCGGCTTTGTCAAGGATGCGCGGGATAGATATAAAACGAATGAAAGCATCAACCTGAAAAATCTTATTGACACAATCAAGAAAGAAAATAGCAGGCCGGTTTTGTTTACGATCTCTTTTGAAGATTCATGCGGCCACGCACTTGTTGCGTATGACATGCAATATAACTCGGATACGCACACATACACGATCCAAATTTACGACTGTGCGTTGTCTAACAGTCAACCATTTCAAATGACAATTTACGAAAACGGTTCTACCTATACAAAAGAATGCACAGCATGGGAAAGCAAATGGAAAGATCATGGTAAAATAACTGTCAAAAGCACATTAACGGTTGACGATTTTCTTGACATGCAATATGTGCTGCATTCCAATCAAGGCAAGGCTTCTGCCGCAGCCAGCTACCGTCTGACGACCAGTTTCGATTCGTTTACCGTTTCCAACGGCACAAACACAACCACCGTGACAGGCGGCGAGATCGTTGGGGAGGATGCGCTCGGTCTGACTGTGCTCGGCGGTGAGGGGGAACCGGGCTTTGCCCTGTCCTTCGTGACGCTGCTGCCCGCACTGGAGACCGGCGCGTATACCATCACGCCGTCCGGCGGAGCGGGTGAGGAATACACGCTCGACCTTCTATATGACGATGATGCAAACGGCTTCTTCCATTCGCTCACGTCTGCCGCTCCGGCTTCCGTCACGCTGAGCAGCACCGGAACGCTGACGACAAAGACCGACGCCTCCGCTGCGCAGACGCTGACCTCCGCGTATAACGGCAGCCAGATCGCGGCCGACGGCGTGACCGTCTCCGGCGAAACGACGGGCTTTACCGCCAGACTGGAAAACGGCGCAGTCAGCGTGACCTCCCAGCAGGAGACGCAGGCCGAACTGACGCTCTCGTCCGGACTCAAGGAGCAGACGCAGACGCTGCCGCTTGGCAGCAGCGCCGTTACGCTGCAGGCAGATGCGTCTGACAAAACCTGCGAGATCACGCGCGGCAGCGAAACGCTTGCCAGCGTGAGCCTTGGGTATGCAGTTGTCTTCGACGCCAGAGGCGGCAGCCAGACGCCGACGCAGTTCGTGCAGTCCGGCCAGACCGCAGTTGTTCCGGACGAGCCGGAATATAACGGCTATCTCTTCCACGGCTGGTTTGCCGACGAAGCCTGCACCGAACCGTGGAGTTTTGACACGGCGGTCACAGAAGACCAAATTCTGTACGCAGACTGGCGGCCCAATCCGGCCATGTGGAAAACGGTCGTTTTCCGCGTAAACGGTGTGGACGACCAGCTGATACTGGTGCAAACCGGCGATACATTGACTGCAGCGGATATTCCGGCTGCGGACCTGTACGCAGGCGCAAAAATCGTCTGGGATCAGGAGGAACTGGCCCAGCTTCTGGACACCCCGATCTGGAAAGACCACGTTATCCCCGGTGATGCGGTCCCGCTGGCCGGGCAGTCGGTACTGACGCTGAACGCCGCAAAAAGTGCGGACGGCGTAACAGCGACAGTCAAAAACGACGCAGCAATCAACTTCCAGCTTACTCTGTTTGCCGTTGCCTACGATGCAGACGGGCGGATGCTTGACTGCCAAGCTGTCCCGTTCACGGCAGAAGCAGGCGAAAGCACAACTGTCACAGCTGCGCTCTTTGCCGACGCGGCAGTCGTCCGCTGCTATCTGATAGACAGTCGCTTCATCCCGGTCTGCCCGCGTGTGGAGTTAAACTGAACCGCTCCTGGCAGTCTGTATAATCGCTGGGGATAAAAGAACCGCCCCGCCGGCATAGCCGGCGGGGCGGTTGCGTGTTAAAGAAGCATTACAGGTCGCAGTTGCCGACGGTGCGCGGGAACGGAAGCACGTCGCGGATGTTGGAGATGCCGGTCAGATACATGACGCAGCGCTCAAAACCGAGGCCGAAGCCCGCGTGGCGGGTCGAGCCGTATTTGCGAAGGTCGAGATAGAACTGATAGTCCTTCTCCTTCAGGCCGCACTCGTGCATGCGCTGCACAAGCGTGTCATAGTTGTCCTCACGCTGGCTGCCGCCGATGATCTCGCCGATGCCGGGCACAAGGCAGTCCATGGCCGCGACAGTCTTGCCGTCGGGATTCAGCTTCATGTAGAACGCCTTGATCTCCTTCGGATAATCCGTGACGAAGACCGGGCGCTTAAAGATCTGCTCGGTCAGATAGCGCTCATGCTCGGTCTGCAGATCGCAGCCCCAAAAGACCTTGTAGTCGAACTTGTCATTGTGCGCTTCGAGCAGCTTGACAGCCTCGGTATACGTCACATGGCCGAAATCGGAGGTCATGACGTGGTGCAGGCGGTCGATGAGGCCCTTATCGACAAACTGGTTGAAGAACGCCATCTCCTCCGGTGCATGCTCGAGCACATAGGCGATGATGAACTTGATCATATCCTCGGCAAGCTTCATGTCGTCGGAGAGGTCGGCAAACGCGATCTCCGGCTCGATCATCCAGAACTCTGCTGCGTGGCGGGTGGTGTTGGAGTTTTCGGCGCGGAAGGTCGGACCGAAGGTATAGATATTGCGGAACGCCTGTGCAAACGTCTCGCCGTTGAGCTGGCCGGAGACGGTCAGGTTCGTCTCCTTGCCGAAGAAGTCCTTGCTATAGTCGATCTGGCCGTCCTCCGTGCGCGGCAGGTTATCGAGGTCAAGCGTCGTGACCTGGAACATTTCGCCTGCGCCCTCGCAGTCGGAGCCGGTGATGAGCGGGGTATGGACATAGACGAAATCGCGCTCCTGGAAGAATTTGTGGATGGCGTAGGCGATCAAACTGCGGACGCGGAACACGGCCTGGAACGTGTTCGTGCGCGGACGCAGATGCGTCACGGTACGCAGATACTCCATCGAATGGCGTTTGGGCTGGATGGGATAATCCGGCGTGGACGGGCCTTCGACAAAGACCTCGCTGGCCTGCAGTTCAAACGGCTGCTTCGCGTCCGGCGTCAGGACGAGCGTACCGGTGACAATCACGGCTGCGCCGATGTTCAGCTTGGAAATTTCGGTGAAATTTGCAAGTTCGGAGCCGTAGACGACCTGCACCTGCGAGAAAAATGTGCCGTCGGACAGGTTGATGAAGCCGAAGTTCTTACTGGCACGCAGATTGCGCACCCAGCCGCCGACCTTGATCTGTTTGCCGGCATAAGCGTCAGTCTCTTTAAAAAGGGAACGGACAGAAATAAGCTGTTCCATAGTGATCGATCCTCTCTTGTATTTATAATGTTGTGTAATTTACAGAAGCAGAATACCTGCGTCGCGGCAGGCATCCGTTGTAGCCTTGTCCCAGATGCTCGACTGCACCTCGCCAATATGGCAGGCGCCGATCATAAGCATGCACAGACGGCTCTGGCCGATGCCGCCGCCCATGGTCAGCGGCAGTTCCCCGCTTAAAAGCATTTTGTGGAACGGCAGGCTCCGCCGGTCGTCGCACCCGGCAAGCGTCAGCTGCCGGTCAAGCGATTTCTCGTCCACGCGGATGCCCATCGAGGAAATTTCAAACGCGCACTGCAGCACCGGGTTCCACATCAGGATATCGCCGTTGAGATCCCAGTCGTCATAGTCGGGCGCGCGGCCGTCATGCGGCTTGCCGGATTTTAACTTGCCGCCGATCTGCATGAGAAAGACCGTGTGGTGCTGGCGCAAAATTTCGTTCTCGCGCTCCTTGGGGGTCTTGTCCGGGTACATATCCTCCAATTCCTGCGTGGTGATGAAGAACACCTCGCGGTCAAGTTTTGTGTGCAGGCTCGGGAACGCAACGCCCAGCGCGTCGTTCGTCTCGCAGACGGCGCCGACAATATCGCGCACGGTGCGTTTTAAATAGTCCGTGTTCCGATCCTCGCGGGCAATGACCTTTTCCCAGTCCCACTGATCGACGTAGACGGAATGGAGGTTGTCTACCTCTTCGTCGCGGCGGATGGCATTCATATCGGTAAACAGGCCCTTGCCGACGTTGAACTGGTAGCGCTTCAGCGCCAGCCGCTTCCACTTCGCAAGCGAATGGACGACCTGCGCCTCGGCGTGCACGTCGGGAATGTCAAAACTGACAGGCCGCTCGTAGCCGTTTAAGTTGTCGTTCAGGCCGGAGGCCTCCTCTACGAACAGCGGCGCGGACACGCGGCGCAGATTGAGCGCGTTGGACAGATTCGTCTGGAAATTGCTCTTGATGAATTCGATCGCGCGCTGCAGTTCGTAGACGGACAAGGGGGCGCGGTAGCCCTCTGGGATGAAGACCTTGCTCATGGGGAAGCCTCGCTTTCATATAGCGTTCAAAAATTTACAAAGTATTATACACCAAATTCCGCCTTCATGCAAGTACAGTGCGGAAATATGCAAACTTTTTACCAAAACAGAAGCCTGCGCAAAAATGCAAAAAAAGATTGACAAATCAAGGGGGTATCGGCTATAATACTTATCGTATGCTCCATAGGAGCAGCTAAATTTTTTGACTCGCTGCGGCGGAGGCTGTACCGGCGTCCGCTGTTGAGCATATTTTTACAGGAGGTGTAGATTCCATGGCAACTGTTCGTACCTATCAGCCCAGAAAGCGTCACAGATCCAAGGTGCATGGCTTCAGAAAGAGAATGGCTACCGCCAACGGCCGCAAGGTCCTCGCCCGTCGCCGCGCCAAGGGCAGAGCAAAGCTCTCTGCGTAATCTGACGCGCCTACACCGCAGCACACATACATTCGGGGTGAATGGAAGCAGTTCTGTTCGCCCCATCTGTTTATGTAACGAAATCAGCACAGTTACCCGAAGGTGGGCGTTTATGCAGTTTTCTTCCTCGTTGAAGTTCAATCATATCTTCCGCCGCCTCTACCGCAAAGGGCAGAGTGCGGCCAACGGCTATCTCGTGCTCTACTGCCGGAAAAACGGCTCGCAGGCGAACCGCATCGGTCTGACCGTCAGCGCAAAGCTGGCTCATGCCGTGCAGCGCAACCGTCTGCGCCGTCAGCTGCGTGAAATTTACCGGCTGCACGAGGCTTCGTTTGTCCCTGGATATGATCTTGTCGTCGTCGCACGGTCACGCGCCATCGGCGCGGATTACGCGGTGCTGGAGCACGCCTATCTTTCGCTTGCCGCAAGGCTCGGCCTGCTGACGGAGAACACGCTGTGAAGCGCGTGCTCCTGCTTCTCATCCGCCTGTATCAGAAGCATATCTCCCCGGGCCTTCCGCGCCGGTGCCGGTTTTCACCGACCTGTTCGCAGTATGCGCTCGAGGCGATTACAAAATACGGGGCGCTCAAGGGCGGCTGGCTGGCGCTGAAGCGGCTGCTGCGGTGCAATCCCTTTTATAAGGGAGACTATTTTGACCCGGTGCCGTAGGGCAGCGTGGTTTTTTCCCGTTGTCTGAACGCGTATCCCCATCACACTTGGAGGAAAACAATGAAGAAAAAAGTCCTGATCTGGGTCCTTGCCGCCGTGCTCGTGCTGTCCATGGCCGGCTGTGCCGCCGGTGCGGTCAGCACGAACGATAAATATGTGGACATGGAGCCCACCGCTGCGGCCGAGGCTGCCGCTGCCGAGACGAAAGACACAACCGGCCTGTCCGATATCATCCGTGTCCCGTTCGGCTATCTGCTCGACTGGCTGTATACCTTCACCAACAACTACGGTCTGGCGCTGATTCTGTTCTCTCTGATCGTCAAGCTGGTGCTGCTGCCGATGTCGGTCAAGAGCAAGAAGAGCATGCTCAAAATGTCCCGCCTGTCGCCGCAGGTCAAGGCCCTTGAGGCCAAATACGGCGACGATAAGCAGAAATACCAGCTGGCTGTCCAGCAGATGTACAAGGAAGAGGGCGTATCCATGGGCGGCGGCTGCCTGTGGTCGTTCATTCCGCTGATCATTCTGTTTCCGCTTTACTACGTCATCCGTGAGCCTATCACCTACATGATGCACAACTCCCGCTCCATTTCGGAGGCCATCGTCGCCTTCATTCAGGCCAGCGGTGAGAATCTCGGCAAAAACAGCTACTACGCTCAGCTTGCCGCCGCCGGTCATATCGGCGATTATATGGAAGAACTCAAGTCCCTGGCCGTTACGGCGAACGCCAATCTGCAGGCCATGAACTTCCAGTTCCTCGGCATCGACCTGGCCGGTATTCCCTCGTTCCGCTTCTGGGAGTGCGAAGGCTGGGGCGAGATCGGCCTGTTCCTGATCCCGGTCGTTTCTGCCGGCCTGCAGGCTGCGTCCATGTGGATCAGCCAGAAGATGAACAACCAGGTCGCCACCAACGCCGACGGCGAGCAGGACACGGACGCCGCCAAGGCCGCCAATCAGACCAACGCGACCATGATGCTCATGATGCCGCTCATGTCCCTCTGGATTGGCTTCTCCATGCCCGCCGCGATCTCCATCTACTGGATCGCGCAGGCCGTGTTCGGCGCTGTGCAGGATTATTTCCTGACGAAGCACTACCGCAAGGTCTATGACGAGGAGGACGCCGTCAAGCAGGAGATCGCCGCCAAGCGCCGCGCCGAAGAGGCCGAAAAAGAGCGTCAGCGCGCGCTGCGCCGCGAGCAGAACCCCGACGGCATCACCGACAACGTCAGCAAAAAGAAGATTCGTCAGCAGGAAAAGGAAGCCGCTGAAAAGGCGGCCAGAGCATACGAGGCCAAGAAGAACCCTGTGCAGGAATCCGAGGAGAAGAAGCCGCTTTCCGGCGACCCGGAGCGCCCGTACAGCCGCGGCCGTGCCTACGATCCTGCTCACTACGGCAGAAAGCGTTCTGCCGGCTCTGACGCAGAACAGACAGAGGAGTAATTATGGAGAAATTTATTACCGCAACCGGCAAAACGATCGACCTGGCCATTGCAGCGGCTCTGGAAGAACTGCATATGGATCGTGACAGCGTTTCTGTCGAAGTTCTGGAAAACCCGAGATCCGGTTTCCTTGGCATCGGCGCACAGCCCGCGCGCGTCAAGGTCACCTATGAAGCACCCGATGAAGCGCCCAAGCCCGCCCTGTCTTCCGCGTCGCGCAGCAAGCCGAAAAAGCCTGCTGAGTCCAAGCCCGCGGACAGTGCGAAGGTGATCGCGCCCGCCGCTCCAAAGGTCATCGCACCGGCTGCGCCCGAAGCGCCCCGTCCGCAGGATACGCGCGCTTCCGCACCCAAGGCTCCGCAGCAGCCGCGTCAGGAACGCGCACCGAAGCAGCAGCGCGGCCCGAAGCCCGAACGCCGCGACCAGAAGCCGCGCCAGCCGCAGCAGCCCGAAAAGCCCGCTGTCCCGGCAGAGCCGAAGGTCTACGCGCCCGCAGAGCCCGGCTCCACGGAAGAGCGCATTGAAACCTTCATCAAGGGCCTCCTCGAGCACATGGGCTCCGACGCCGTGCCGCACGCCGTCAAGACGGCGGACGAGACGTATCTGGTTGATCTCGTGGGTGAAAACCTTGGCATCCTCATTGGCCGCCGCGGCGAGACGCTCGACGCAATCCAGCATCTGACCAACTATGCCGTCAACCGCGGCCAGAACAAGCGTGTGCGCATCAATGTCGATGCCGAAAGCTACCGCCTCAAGCGCGAGCAGGCATTGCAGCGCCTTGCGCAGAAGGTTGCGGGCAAGGTCACGCGCTACCGCCGCAACATCACGCTCGAACCGATGAACGCTTATGAGCGCCATGTGATCCATGCCGCGCTGCAGGATCATCCTGACGTAACGACCTTCTCCACCGGCACTGAGCCCAACCGCCGTATTGTCGTGGCCTACAGCCGCTACAAAACGGCAGAGGCCGCCGTTAAGAAGGACTTCCCGGAGACGGAAGAGGAATAAGCAGGACTCAGCCAAACACCCCTGCCGCTGCGACAGCGGCGGGGGTGTTTTCGTGTGCGCATCGAACAAAATATACGGGAAAAAATGTTTTTCCGGTTTTGCTTGCTTTTTATGACGGAATCCGCTATGATGGGGAAACAGGAACTTCCAGAGACTGTTTATTCCCCGAAAACTGCATATGCTACAAGCAGGGAGGATCGCGCTATGACGCTTTCGTCTGAACAATTTCACACGCTCTACGACGGAGCAGCCCAGCCGGTCGTCCTTGTGCAAGACGGCGCCGTCGCGGAATGCAACTGCCACGCGCAGGAGTTTTTTACCGCCGGGACGGCGCTCTGTGCCTATCTGCCGCAGGACACTGCGCTGCCGGAAACGCTGTATACGCGTCCGGCCATATTGCCGGTACTGGCAGGCAGCATCTGTGTCAGCGCCAACACGCAGCCGCTGGACGGTGCGCTGCTCCTGTTCCTGCCGCCGCGGGACACACGCGACGAACTCGCCGCATTCAGCCGCGCCGCGCAGTCAATCTCCACACCGCTGACAACGCTGCTGTCCGTATCGGAAACGCTTTTCCCGCTTCTTTCCGAGGCCGAGGACCCTGCGATGCAGCAAAACCTGGCCGTGTTCAACCGCGCCTGCTACCAGCTGCTGCGCGCATCGGAAAATTTGACTGATCTGAGTTTTATCCAGCGCGGTCGGCTGCCGCTGTCGCTGGAAAAGACTGATCTGGTTGATTTTCTGGAGGAACTGTCTCAGCACGCAGATGATCTGTGCTGGCAGGCAGGCCGAACGCTGGAGGTTGATCTGCCGCAGGCGCCTATTTTCGTCTGGATTGACCGCAGACAGATGCGCCGGGCACTGCTGGCGCTGCTGTCCAACGCAATCAAATTTACCGCGCCGGACGACGTTTTGCGTCTGTCGCTTACACGGCTCGGCAGACGTTCCATGATCCGGCTGTCTGACAATGGCGAGGGCATGGACACGGATGTCCTGACCAGCGCATTCTGCCGCTACGCAAGACCAGAAGTGCCGGAGGATCCGCGCCTCGGCGCTGGCTTCAGTCTGCCAGTCGTGCAGGCGATCGTGCAGGCGCACGGCGGCTCGGTTATGCTGCAGTCGCAGAAGGGCAGCGGCACAGATGCGCTGCTCACGCTGCCGGTCGGCGACCCAGCAGACTGGACGCTGCTCAAATCTCCGCGCGTGTCCGTTGACCGCAGCGGCGGCTTCGTCCCGGAACTGGTAGAACTCTCCGATGTTCTGCCGCCAGAGGTATTCAACGTGCGGAACTTTCTGTGAATAAAAAAGCAGCGGGCTGCCCTCGGCAGCCCGCTTTTGCACGAAAAACACACAGAATCTCTGTAGGTGCAGATGTCTCTGTCCATCCGCTTGGACGCCGCAAATTTGCGGAGAACTTTCAGATATACAAAGTTATCCCTTACCGCGCCCCGTGCGGTAAGGGATGGAAGCATTTGTTTCAGCAAATGGCGGAAGCGTCCGGCTGCGGCGTTTAACGCGCTTCGCTCAAAGCCGGAACAGTCTCTTGGCATTTTTTTCCGTTGCAGCAGCTGCTTCTTCTGCGGAGATTCCTCGAATCTCCGCGATTTTTTTTGCCACGAACGGCACGAGGCTTGGGTCGTTGCGGCGGCCCCTGAATGGCTCCGGTGCCATATAGGGGCAGTCTGTTTCGATCAGGATACGATCCAGCGGAATTTTTTCCGCGACCTCGACTGCCTTGCGCGCGTTTTTGAACGTCACCACGCCTGTAAAGCCGATGTACCAGCCGCGTCTAATCAGTTCCTTCGCCATCTCATAGCTGCCAGAAAAGCAGTGGAACACGCCGGTCACGTCCGGGAAGTCGCTGATGATGCGAAGTCCGTCCTCGTGCGCCTCGCGTTCGTGGATTACAACAGGAAGAGAAAGTTTCTGTGCAAGTTCCATCTGCATACGGAAGGCTCTTTGCTGCACATCCCGCGGAGGGTCTTCGTAATGATAATCCAGACCGATCTCGCCGATGGCTTTCACGCGCGGGTCTTCGCACAGCGCGCGGTATTCTTCAATTCGCGCTTCATCTACCTGTGCCGCGTCGTCCGGATGACTGCCGACGGCAGCCCAGATCCAATCGTACCGGTTGGCCAACTCGACCGCATGATAAGACGACGGGCCGTCGAAGCCGATCTCCATCATGCCGCTGACGCCGGCGGTGCGCATGTTCTCCACAATGTGCACAAAGTCCTGTGCAAAACAGTCCTCGCCCAAATGGGCGTGAGAATCAAAATACATGGCTTACTCCTTATTCTGCTCCAGCCAGATCAGCAGCACCGCGATGTCTGCGGGCGACACGCCCGAAATGCGGCTGGCCTGTCCGACGGACAGGGGGCGTATCTCGCTCAGCTTCTGGCGCGCTTCAACGCGCAGGCCCTGAATGGACAGATAATCGACCGAATCCGGCAGGAGTCTGCCCTCCTCGCGGGCGAATTCCTCAACCTGCTTCTGTTGGCGGGCGATATAGCCCGCGTATTTCATGCGGATCTCGACGGCCTCCCGGATAACAGGCGGCAGATCGGGCCGCTCCGGGTCGAAGGGGGCCAAATCATCATAACTCAGCTGCGGTCTGCGCACCAGATCGGCAAGCCGCGCCGAACCTTCGACCGGTGCGGTGTCATGCGCGCTTAGCATCTCGTTCAGCGCCTCGCTTTCGGCCACACCCGTGGCTTCCAGCCGTTTGATTTCCTGCGCGACCGTGCGGTATTTTTCCTGCACGGCAGCATATTGCGCGTCCGACACAAGGCCGATGCGGTGCCCGATGGGCATCAAGCGTTCGTCGGCGTTGTCCTGCCGGTGCAGGAGCCGGTACTCTGAGCGCGAGGTCATGATGCGGTAGGGCTCGTTCGTGCCCTTCGTGACCAGATCGTCGATGAGCGTGCCGATATAGCCGTCGGAGCGCTTTAAGACCATCGGCTCTTCGCCTTTTATCTTGAGCGCCGCGTTCACGCCCGCAACAAAGCCCTGTACGGCGGCCTCTTCGTAGCCGGAAGAGCCGTTGAATTGACCCGCGCCGTAAAGGCCGGGGATCTTTTTGCTTTCGAGCGTCGGCAGAAGTTCGGTCGGGTCGATACAGGCATATTCAATGGCGTAGGCCGGGCGCATCATCTCCGCGTGCTCCAGACCCTTGATGGAGTGGAGCATGTCCAGCTGCACGTCCTCGGGAAGAGAGGACGAAAGGCCCTGAATATATAATTCATCCGTGTATAACCCGCATGGTTCAACAAACAGCTGGTGCCTGGACTTGTCCGGAAAGCGATCAATCTTCGTCTCGATGGACGGGCAATAGCGCGGGCCGACGGATTCAATCATGCCGTTGAACAGCGGCGAACGGTCGTGATTGGCCTTGATGATCTCATGCGTTTTTTCGTTTGTATAGGTCAGATAACAGACCGCCTTGTTTTCCGGCGGTGTTTCGGTCGAAAACGAGAAGGGAACAGGGTGCTCATCGCCGGGCTGCAATTCCATCTGCGACACATCAACCGAGCGGCGGTTCACGCGCGGCGGCGTGCCGGTCTTGAACCGGCGCATCCGAAGGCCGAACGCAGCCAGCTGCTCCGCAAGGCCGATACCGGCCTGCATGCCATCCGGGCCGGAGGAATAGGCACAGTCGCCGGTGATGACACGCGCGTCCAGATAGGTTCCGGAAGCGATCACGCAGGCTTTGACGGAATAGACAGCGCCGAGACGTGTGACGACAGCGGATACATGGCCGTTCGTCAGGCGAAGTTCCGTGACCATGGCTTGCTTGAGATCAAGATGCGGCTGCTGTTCGAGCGTCCGCTTCATATCCTCCTGATAGCGCCGGCGGTCGGCCTGCGCGCGGAGGGAGTGGACGGCGGGGCCCTTGCCGAGGTTCAGCATGCGGTACTGGATGCACGAGCGGTCGGCGGCCTTTGCCATTTCTCCGCCCAGCGCGTCAAGTTCCCGCACCAGATGCCCCTTGCCAGTGCCGCCGATGGCGGGGTTGCAGGGCATGTTGCCGACGGCGTCAAGATTGATCGTAAACACGACTGTCTCCAGTCCCATCCGCGCACAGGCCAGCCCTGCCTCAATGCCGGCGTGTCCCGCGCCGATCACGGCAACGTCGTAAATTCCAGCGTCAAATTCCATCCTGATCCCTCCAATACGGGTGCTATTTTATCAGTAAATATACCCGATTGCAAGAAGTGTGGCCGCACGCGGAAAAAAATTCCGCCGCGACAGCGTTCGGCAGACTTTTCCCTCTGCGGGTGCTATTTTATAGATACAGCTTATCCAATGCGAGCGCACTTCATATCCCAGACCGCGGCACGCGCCGCAGTCAAATCCCACAACCCCAACTTCCCCCGGCCAGAATCCTGGCCGGGGGCCTTTTTTCGCTGCGGGAGCCTCAAAGTTCGGCGTGCTGCAATGGCTTTTCCATCCGTGCCAGATCCTCCAGCGTGTAGCTGCCGAGGTATGCGGCAATCGTCCGGTCGAGCCCCTGCCACAGCGGAAGCGTCCGGCAGTTTTCCGCGTTTTCACACTGCTGCCCACTCTCCAGACAGGTGACCGGGGCCAGCGTGCCTTCGGTCAGAGACAAAATCTCAAACGCAGTATAGTCCTTCGCAGGCCTTGACAGGCGATAGCCGCCGCCTTTGCCGCGCACGGCGTCGAGCAGCCGGGCCTTGCTCAGCACGGCCAGAATACTCTCAAGATATTTTTCCGAGATACCCTGCCGCGCAGCGATCGTCTGCAGGGGGATATAGCCCTCGTCCGCATGCTCGGCCAGATCGATCATCACGCGCAGCGCATAGCGGCCCTTGCTGGAAATCATCATAATGGATCACTCCTTTTAACCTACTATACTACAGGGTAAAAGGTTTATCAAGTCAGAACCTGCAATTTACAAGCAATTCTTTTTATGCTATACTGATTAAAGTATCGATTTGGAGAGAATATGACATGACGAAGGATCTGACCCGGGGAACACCATGGAAGCTGATTTTACAGTTTGCGCTGCCCATCATGGCAGGAAATCTGCTGCAGCAGCTTTATAATACTGCCGACACCATTATCGTCGGCAATTTCAACGGCCAGCAGGCGCTTTCCGCTGTCGGGGCCTGCGCGGCGATGACGGTCTTGTTCACGGCGCTTGCCATCGGCTTTTCCGTCGGAGCGGGCGTTTTGATCTCGCAGTATTTCGGCGCCGCGCGCGAACAGGAACTGCGGCAGTATGCTGCAACATCTATTGTGCTGATGCTGGCAATGGGGCTTCTCATGTCGCTGATCGGCGTCGTGAGCGCGAGATTCCTGCTGGAGCGCGCGTTGGGAACGCCGGAGGCGCTGCTGCCGCTGACGCTTCTGTATTTCCGCATCTACGCGGCGGGACTGGTGTTCCAGTTCGGGTATAACATCGCGGCGGCTCTCCTGCGAGCGCTGGGCGACAGCAAGGCGACGCTGTACTTCCTGCTTGTTTCGTCTATTCTAAACGTTGCGCTCGACCTTGCGTTCGTTGCTGGGCTTGGGATGGGCGTGGCGGGCGCGGCTATCGCCACCGTCATTTCGCAGATCGCCTCCTGCGTCATCGGCTTTGCGTATATGCACCGGAAATACACGCTTCTGCGCTTCTCGCTCCGCGAACTGCGGCTGGATGTCAAAACGGCGGGCCGTATTTTGCATGTCGGTGCGCCGATGGCCATTCAGCAGTCCATTGTCTCCTGCGGGTTCCTGTTTTTACAGCGGCTGGTCAATCTTTACGGTGAGAGCATGATCGCGTCCTATACCGTCGCAAGCCGGATGGAAAACATTCTGCTGATCCCGATTCTCGGTGTGCAGAACACCATGGCGACCTTTGCGGGCCAGAATATGGGCGCGCAGCGCCCGGATCGCGTGGCCAAGGGACTGGGGCAGGGCGTGCTCGTGTCGCTTTCCATGACGCTTGTGCTCTGCCTGTGCCAGATTCTCGGCATTTCCCTCATCATCCGCGCATTCCAGCTGGATGAGGCTGCGGCGGCCATCTGCCGTCTGCATTTGTTCAGTTCAGCAGTCGCAATCCCCATTTTTGCGGTCTATTTTCCTGCCAACGGTATGTGCCAGGGCGTGGGCGAGGGTTTTTACGCGACGTTTTTTGCGCTGCTGGCACTGGGCCTGCGCGTGATTTTTGCCTATGCGCTGCATAACACAGCCCTGTTCGGCTATACCTCCATCTGGTGGAGCCAGGCTATGGCGTGGACGGTGACGCTCATTGTTTGCTACGCGCATTTCTTCCGCGGCAAGTGGAAAACCAAATCTCTGATCTCCTGAGGAGGAACCGATATGCAGCACCGCTTTTTTGCGCTCATCTCCCGCATGCGCTATATTGGCCGCTGGGGCCTTATGCGCAACACGTTCGAGGAAAACATTCAGGAGCACAGCCATATGGTCGCCGTGCTGGCGCACGGACTGGCGGTGATCCAGCGCGACATCCTCGGCCAGCCTGCCGACCCAGACCGCTGTGCGTCTGCCGCGCTGTTCCACGACGCATCGGAAATTCTGACAGGCGATCTGCCCACGCCGATCAAGTATTATAACCCGGAGATCAAAAAGGCCTACAAGCAGATCGAGGCCGTCAGCTGCGAAAAGCTTCTGGCACTGCTGCCGCCGGAGGTGCAGGAGAGTTACCGTCCGCTGCTGTTTGAATCTGACCCGGAGGTCGCCCGCATCGTCAAGGCGGCGGACAAGCTTTCGGCGTATATCAAATGCGTCGAGGAACTGAAGGCCGGGAACTCGGAATTTGAGGCTGCGGAGAAGCAGACGCGGCAGGCGCTTGTCGAGATGCAGCTGCCGTGCCTCGATTATTTTCTAGCGCATTTCCTGGACAGCTTCCGCCTCACGCTTGACGAGTTGGAATGAATTTGACAGATCTGTCAAATTTCATGTCCGAGATTTCCGAAAATCGCACGAAACTCACAGTTGTTTTTTTGCGGCCGCGCCGCTATAATGTCCCCCAGTGAGTTTACGAAAGGAAGTGCGCGCCATGACGATTTTCAAAACGCCTGTCTGTCGATGCGCTTCCGTTTTTGTTTTTGCCGGGGAACCCGTTGTTCCGGCGTCGTATTTGTTTTTGCAGAAGGAATTGTGAAACTGGTGTTTCCAGTTTTCACAATTCTTTTTTTATGCGCAGCTGCGACCCGAACCGCCCCGCAAAAACGGCGAAGAGAAAGGAGAACACCATGGGAAAAAACAAAATTCCGGAAACCGGCATCTATGATGCCAGACAACTTGGCACGGGCAGAATGCTGCTGCTCGGCTTCCAGCACATGTTCGCCATGTTCGGCGCAACCATCCTTGTCCCCATTCTGACGGGCCTCGACGTCTCGAACACGCTCCTGTTCGCGGGCCTCGGCACGCTTCTGTTCCACCTCATCACCGGCGGCAAAGTCCCGGCCTTCCTCGGCTCGTCCTTCGCCTTCCTCGGCGGCTATGCAACCATCGCCCCCATGCTCGACGGCAACCAGCCCAACCTTGCGATGCTTCCCTACGCCTGCTTCGGCGTGGCCTGCGCAGGTCTTGTATACGTCATCCTGGCCGGCCTGTTCAAGGCCTTCGGCGCGAAGAAGGTCATGCGCTTCTTCCCGCCCATCGTCACCGGCCCCATCATCATTGCCATCGGCCTGAACCTCTCCTCCTCCGCCATCAATAACTGCACCGGCAACTGGTGGATCGCCATTGCCGCCATCCTCATCATCGTTGCCGCCAACATCTGGGGCAAGGGCATGATCAAGATCATCCCGATCCTCCTCGGCGTCATCGGCTCGTATGTGCTGGCCGTCATCTTCGACGCGGACGTCCGTGCAAACCTCGTCGCCAACGTCTCCAGCGCCAAATGGTTCGCGCTGCCCATCAAGATGGAGCAGACCGTCTTCGGCCTGTTCGCCTCCGGCAATGTTGACACGCACATGCTTCTGACCGCTGTCATCACCATCGTCCCGCTGTCGCTTGCCACCATGGTCGAGCACATCGGCGACGTGTCCGCAATCTCCTCCACCTGCAACCGCAACTACATTGAAAATCCCGGCCTGCACCGCACGCTGATGGGCGACGGCCTTGCAACTACGCTGGCAGCCCTCTTCGGCGCGCCCGCCAACACGACCTACGGCGAAAACACCGGCGTTCTGGCCCTCAGCCGCATCTATGACCCGCGCGTCATCCGCATCGCGGCAGTTCTGGCCATGCTCTTCTCCTTCAGCCCGAAGTTCGCGGCCATCATCTCCTCCATGCCCGGCGGCACCATCGGCGGCGTCAGCCTCGTGCTCTACGGTATGATCTCTGCGGTCGGCGTCCGCAACGTCGTCGAGAACAAGGTTGACTTCACCAAGTCCCGTAATGTTCTGGTCGCAGCCCTCATTCTGGTCCTGTCCATCGGCATCAGCTACTCCTCGGCCGGTTCTCTCCATCTTGGCGCGATCAGCCTCTCGGGTCTGGCCGTCGGCTCCATCGTCGGCATCGTCCTGAACGCCATTATGCCCGGCAAGGACTATGTCTACGGCGAAGACAAGCAGGGCGACGAATCCGTCAACTTCATCGTCCAGTAAACAATACAATAAAATACCGCCGCAGTCCGGTTTCGGGCTGCGGCGGTTCGCTTTTTTCTTTATTGCTCCAGAATGGCGCTTTCGCGGATGCGCTTCGTGACCTTGGCAAGCAGGATGCTGTATTCCACGGCAGCGGCAAACGTGTCGTCGTAATACGGCTGAAGTTCTTCCATCGTCATGTGGTTTGCGCGGCAGATCTCGCTGAGCGCCTGTGCGACGTCCTCCTCGTGCGCGTGCAGATCCTCCGCCTGCGCAACGCGGCGGACGAGCGCCTTGATGCGCACGGCCTCCTCTGCGCCGGGCCGCGCGTCCTCGCGCAGCTGTTCAAGCGTGGAATTTGAGAATTTGCAGTAATCGTCCAGCGTCAGATTGTTCTGCGCCAGCTGAGCAGACATGGTATCCAGCTGCTCTTCGACGGCCTTGCTGATCTCGGCAGGGTTAGGGGTAAAGTCGTCCATGGTGTCCGCCGCCTGCCGCAGCAGCCGGTCGCGCAGTTCAAGTTCGGCGCGTTCGGCATAATAATTCTCAAGACTTTTGCGCATATTTTCGCGCATTTCCGCCATCGTCTCGCACTGTCCGACCTCTTTCGCAAAAACATCGTCCAGTGCATAGGGCGCGACAGTGCGGATCTCGTGGATATGGCAGCGGAACTCCGCATCCTTACCCGCCAGTTCCGGTGCGTGATATGCAGTCGGGAACGTGACGTGCACGGTCACATCGTCGCCGGGGTTCTTGCCCAGAAGCTGCGCTTCAAAGCCGGGAATAAACGTATTGCTGCCGAGCACAAGCGTCTGCTTTTCCGCCGTACCGCCCGCAAACTGTTTGCCGTCCGCAAAGCCTGCATAGTCGAGCACCAGTTCGTCTCCGTTCTGCGAAGGACGGTCGAAAACGGGCGTCCGACGCTGGCTCTGCTGCTGCAGCCGCACTAGCTGCCGGTTCACCTCTTCGTCCGTGACGTCCACATGCTCCAGCTTGGCCCGCAGGCCGAGATATTGAAATGCCATTTTTTATTTCTCCCTGTTTCATTTGTATCAGCGCTATCAGGCAAATCCGTAAGCACCCACCCCATTGATTGTAGGGGCCGATGCCCACATCGGCCCCTACAAACGAATGCGCAAGCGCATACGGATTTGCCGAAGAATCACACAAAATCGAAATACCCTACTGCAAAACCTCTCCGTCTCGGCTTCGCCGAGCCACCTCCCCTTTCAGGGGAGGCCCATACGGTTGCCCTACATCCTCGCCTTGATCGCCGAGATCAGGATATCGCCCGCGACGACGCGGTCTTCGGCGGCGAAGCCGGTTTCAAAGTTGTCCGAGTACAGAACCTGACTGCTGGGCGGGAATTCTTCGTCTCCGGCGTAGACCATGATCTGCATCCGGTAGCCGCCTAAGAAATCAAACTGGAAGCCCGCGTCGCCGTGCGGGATCGCCAGCGCACCCATGGCTTCGCAGGCCGCGCGAAATTTTTCGACCCGCGTGCCGAATGTGAACGCTGCCCGTGTCAAAACCCGTCCGGTGTACGGCCCGATATACATCTCGCCCCACGGCATTTCGCGGAACGTCTTATAGCCGCCGGACGGCTCCGCCGCGCGGCCTTCGAGCAGGAAGCGCAGCAAAAACGTCTGGCACGGCAGGTTCTTCAGCGCGAACGCCGCTTCGTCCTCAGACGAGATGGCATACTTGGGCCATGCAATCTGATACGCCGTGCCCAGCAGCGTCACAGTGAACCGGCCGCTTTCAAACGGGACACCGCAGCGCATGGCTGCTTCCTGCGGGTCGAGCGAGGCGAATTTTTCCTCATAATGGGCAAACGGGACTTCTTCCTTGTTGTTCTGTACCTGCATAAAAATTTACTCCTGAATGCTCGACGGGAACAGTTCCCGGCTGGTGTGCGGCAGGAAACACGCCGCGACGAATTCATCCATGTATCTCGGGTTTGTGGAAAGCTCCATATAGGTCATGTTGGACGCCAGTTCATCGACCTTATTGACTGCGCAATCCGACCGCGCCATGGCGTAGGCACCGGAGAGCGACGTGTTGCCCAGATACTCGAACAGTTCCCGGTCGATATCCGGCAGCATGCCGATGCGCACGGCGTTTTCCATGTTAATGCCCGAGCCGATGCCGCCCGCAACGTATACATGCGACAGAACGCTCACGTCCATGTCAAGACTGGAAAGCATAATATTGATGGCGGAGAAAATCGCGGCCTTCGCACGGATGAACGAGTCGATATCCACTTCCGTGATGGAAATTTCGCGGCCCGTCTCCGATTCGGCCGCAGTGGCCAGAATATAGCGGCCCATGCCGTGCTCGTCGTGCGCGACGCGCTTACCGGTGCGGACAAACTGACCCTTGGAGGAGATGATGGACGTGCGGTAAAGTTCTGCAATGACATCGATGATGCCGGAGCCGCAGATGCCGACGGGCTTCTGGCCCTCCGGGCCGACGATGCCGAGCGTAGGCTCCATTGTATCCTTGTCAATCTTCACGGATTCGACCGCACCGTCTGTTGCACGCATGCCGCAGGAGATATCGCCGCCCTCAAACGCCGGGCCTGCCGAGCAGGCGCAGGACATCATGAAATCGCGGTTGCCGAAGACCAACTCGCCGTTCGTGCCGAGGTCGATGAAGAGCGAAAATTCGTCCTTATCCCAGATAAGGCTCGTGAATGCACCTGCGGTGATATCGCCGCCAACATACGAGCCGATGTTCGGCGCCAGCAAAATTTCCGCGTCCGGGTTGGCCGGGAAGCCGAGATCCTTGGCCGTCATGCCACGCCACTGGAAAAACGTCGGGATATACGGCTCCATGCGCACGGGGTTCGCGTCCACGCCCAGAAGCAGATGGTTCATCGTCGTGTTCGACGCGATGCAGACGCGGAACACACGCGAGACGGAAATGCCCGCCGATTTACACATCGCCGCAACGAGCGGCAGCAGCGTTTCCTTTAAAATCGCGTCCTGCAGCCGCTTCGTGCCGCCGGGCTTGCCCTGCTCAACGATGCGGTTGATGACATCCGCGCCGTAGCGGATCTGGCCGTTGCCCGCAGAAGCCTTGGCCGTCAGCGTGCCGGTCTTTAAATCCATGAGCACGCCCGTGACGGTCGTGGTGCCGATATCGATGGCGCAGCCGTAAAGCGGCGCGTCTTCTTTTTCGGATACGTCCATGATGGTCAGCACGCCATCTGTCAGCGTACCGGCAATCTGCACCTTGAAATTGGCCTCGCGCAGCGTCTTGGCAAGCTTTTTGACGGTGTGATAAGTAAGTTTAACTTCTGTGCAGCCGTCGAATACGTCCTGTGCAAAGCGTGCAAGGCGCTCGGTATCCGGCATGGTGTCGTCGAGCGTCGGCTCGTCCAGCGTAAGGACCGCCTGCACAAAGTCGTTCGTGAAGTCCACGCCTGCGGCCTGCACATCCTGTTGAAGTTGATTGAAAATCGCAATCTCCTCGCCGGAGGACAGGTCTGCCGTCTTCATGCGGCTCTGATAGGCCGAGGCGATGTCAGGGACGAGCACGGTAATGTCTCCGGCTGGCTTCGTTGAGCAACTCAGACGCCAGCCCGCGGCATAGTCCTCGTCGGAGATGTGGCCGGTCTGCACGCCTGTGACCTCGCCGGAAACGAGTTTCACGCGGCACTTGCCGCACGAGCCGTTGCCGTTGCAGGGCGCGTCGATGGCGACATTGGCCGATTTTGCAGCCTCCAAAATGGTGCTGCCGGGCGCGGCGGAGAATTTGACCTCCTGTGCGCTGTTTTCAAATTGGAAGGTGATTTCGTACATGCTGTCTGCGTTCCTTTCCGTCAGAAGTGTGGAAACCGCCGCCGGCGGAATACACGAAGTATATCTCCGCCGCCCCCTGCGTGGTATTCATACTCTATACTATAAACAAATCCAGCCCCGCGGTCAAGCCCTGCACGAAAGCAAAAACTTTTTGTACAGTTTTCAGAAACTGTCAAATAATTGTGCGTCATAGACAAATACGGCGTGTTTTGCGGAGCAGAAACTATTGATTCATCCAAAGAAGTGTGGTAAGCTGGGGCTGGTAGGATTTGATGCAGCAAACTGACAGGAGGACGAAAACATGAAAAAATTCATCAACCAGGTCGAGCTTGTAGAGGATCAGATGATTCAGGGCATGGTCAAGGCGTATCCGCAGTATGTACGCAAGCTGGAGTGCGGAAACGTGGTCGTGCGGACGGAAAAGAAAGAAGGAAAGGTCGCGCTGATCTCCGGCGGCGGCTCCGGTCACGAACCGGCACACGGCGGCTACGTCGGCACGGGCATGCTGGACGCGGCAGTCGCGGGCGCAGTCTTTACCTCTCCCACGCCGGATCAGATCTATGAGGGCATCAAGGCCATCGCAACCGACAAGGGTGTTCTGATGGTCATCAAGAACTATACCGGCGACGTGATGAACTTTGAAATGGCCGGTGAAATGGCGCAGATGGACGATATCAAGGTCGCGCAGGTCGTCGTCAACGACGACGTTGCCGTCGATGGCAGTCTCTATACTGTCGGCCGCCGCGGCGTAGCGGGCACGGTTTTTGTCCACAAGATCGCAGGTGCAAAGGCAGAGCAGGGCGCGGAACTGGAAGAGGTTCAGCGCGTGGCGCAGAAGGTTGTGGACAACGTGCGTACCATGGGCGCCGCCATTCGTCCCTGCACGGTTCCGGCGGCGGGTAAGCCCGGCTTTGAACTCGGTGAGGACGAGATGGAGGTCGGCATCGGCATCCACGGCGAACCCGGCACACACAAGGAAAAGCTTCGCCCGGCAGACGAGATCGTCGATCATATTCTGGACAAAATTCTGGCCGATATCGATTACACCGGACGCGAAGTCGCTGTTATGGTCAACTCCTCCGGCGCGACGCCGCTGATGGAACTGTTTATCATCAACAACCATGTTGCCGACGTGCTGGCCGAGAAGGGTATCAAGGTCTACAAGACCTTCGTAGGCGAATATATGACGTCTCTTGAAATGGAGGGCTTCTCCGTGTCCTTGCTGCGGCTGGACGACGAAATGAAAGCGCTTCTGGATGCGCACGCGGACACCATCGCATTCAAGGCATAAACCCAAACGCAAAGGAGAACCGTTATGGTCAATCAGGAACAGGTATTGGAGATCTTACACGCCGTCGGCGAGAAGATCACGGAGGAAAAACTTTTTCTCACGGAACTCGACAACGTTATCGGCGACGGCGACCATGGCATCAATTTGGCGCGCGGCTTCGCCGAGATTGAAAAGAAGCGCCCGATGATGGAGGGCAAGGACATCGGCACGATGCTCAAAACTGCCGGCATGGCGCTTGTGTCCACGGTCGGCGGGGCTTCCGGCCCGCTGTACGGAACGGCGTTCATGCAGGCAGGCAAAGCGCTTGCCGGAAAGACGGAACTGGATGCGCAGGACCTGGTCACGATCCTGGACGCATTCGTCGCGGGCGTGCAGCTGCGCGGCAAGTCCGTGGCCGGAGAAAAGACGATGCTGGATGCCATGATTCCCGCGCGTGATGCGGTAAAAGCGGCGCTGGACGCGGGAAAGAGCGCGAAGGATGCGCTGGTGGACGGCGTGGCCGCGGCAGAGCAGGGCGTTGCGTATACCAAGACCATCATCGCCACCAAGGGCCGCGCAAGCTATCTCGGCGAGCGCAGTCTCGGCCACCAGGACCCCGGCGCGACGTCGTTCACCACGATGCTGAAGGTCGTGGCCGAACGTGTGTGAGGTGCGGCTATGGTCGGATTTGTGATCGTTTCGCACAGTCAAACGCTGGCTGACGGCGTGGTTGAACTGACAAAAATGATGGCTGACGGCGTCCCCATCCGGGCCGCCGGCGGTCTGGAGGACGGCGGTTTCGGCACAAGCTATGAAAAAATTGCAAACGCCATCGAGGAAATTTACTCAGACGACGGTGTGATCGTGCTCATGGATATGGGGTCCGCCGTCATGACGGCGGAAATGGTGCTCGAGGCCATGCCGGAGCGGAAGCTTATTCTGGCCGACTGCCCGCTGGTCGAGGGCGCAGTCGCTGCAACCGTCAGCGCCATCGCAGGCAGCAGCCTCGAGGAGATCATGGACGAACTTCCCGATGTGCGGGAACTGAAAAAGCTGTCGTAATAAAAAGAAGCAGCGTGAAATACGCATCTGTTTTGTAGGGGCAGATGCCCCCATGAGCAGGTGCATTCGGACTCGCCGAGGATTTTCAATAATCCGATACCCCCTTACTGCTGGGCGGACAGAACAGCGGACTTTCATCGTTTCACAAGGAGTCTCTATATGAAAGAATTTCAATACACCATTCAGGACCCCATGGGCTTTCATGCGCGTCCCGCGGGCGCGCTTGTGCGTGCAGCAAAGGCATATGCCAGCATAGTTACGATCTCCTGCGGGGAAAAGTCCGCGCAGCTGACGCGGCTGATGGCTGTGATGGGGCTTGGCATCAAGCAGGGCCAGACCGTCACCGTCACCATCGACGGCCCGGACGAGGACAAGGCGTTTGCGGAATTGCAGGTGCAATTCCTCGAAAACGCCTGAGGACGCGGCCATGCAGGTATTCACCGGACTTCCCATCTCACAGGGTCTTGCCGCGGGGAAAATCATCTTTCTCGGCACGCAGGAAACTGTCGTCCGGCAGGCAGGCTCCCCGCAGGAGGAGCAGGCGCGCTTCGCAGCCGCACAGCAGCAGGCCATAGACGCGCTCGGCGCGCTCTATGAAAAGGCCAAAGCAGAACTTGGCGAAAAGGACGCGGAGATTTTCTCTGTCCACCAGCTTATGGCTGAGGACGAGGACTTTACCGATCTCGTTTCAGAGGCAATCGCGGACGGCGCGGAGGCGTCCGAGGCCGTCCGGCAGGCGGGAGAGCAGTGCGCAGCCATGTTTTCCGGCATGGACGACGATTATATGCGCGAACGCGCCGCCGATGTCCGGGACGTCGCTGCCCGCATCTGCCGCATGTTAAACGGCGAGGCGGAGCATAGTATTCCCGAACCCTGCCTCATTGCTGCCGAAGAACTCACGCCCAGTCAAACCGTGCAGTTTCCGCGCGGATTTGTGCGCGGCATGCTGACTGCGCGCGGCGCAGCGAACTCCCATACGGGCATTCTGGCGCGGACACTTGGCGTCCCGGCTGTTTCGCAACTGCCTGTGTCAGCTGAACTGCACGGACATACGGCAATTCTGGATGGCTTTGCGGGAACGCTGACGCTCGACCCGAACGAACAGATGCTGGCTGAAGCAACAGCGAAAATCGCTGCGCAGCAGGCGCAGCGCGAAGCGCTCCGGCAGCTTGTCTCCGCTCCAAGTGTCACGCAGGATGGACATTCCATCCGGCTCTACGCCAATATCGCGGGCACGGACGATTTGCCGCTGCTGCAGGAGAGCGGCGCGGAGGGCGTAGGCCTGCTCAGAAGCGAATTTCTGTATCTGGGCCGCAGCACCTATCCGACTGAGGACGAACTGTTTGAAAGCTACAAAACAATCGTGCAGGCCATGGATGGCCGGGAAATTATCATCCGCACGCTGGACATCGGCGCGGACAAGCAGGCCGATTATTTTGATATGCCGCCGGAGGACAATCCCGCGCTCGGCCTGCGGGCGATCCGCCTGTGCCTGACGCGGCCCATCCTGTTCCAGACGCAGCTGTGCGCCATTCTGCGTGCGTCGCGCTACGGGAACGTCGGGGTCATGTTCCCGATGGTGACAGGCCCGGATGAACTGCACCGGCTGAAGCAGGCGCTGGCGGACGCGGAGGACGTACTCATTGCACGCGGGGAGCGCTTCGGCCCGTACCGCATCGGCGTAATGATCGAGACGCCTGCGGCCGTGTTTATGAGCGGCGAACTTGCAGGCGAGGTCGATTTTTTCTCCATCGGCACGAACGATCTGACGCAGTATCTGCTGGCTATGGACCGGCAGAACCCGAATCTGGCCCCATTCTGCGACCCGCATCACCCGGCCATTCTGCGCGCGATCCGTCATACTGTCGAATGCGCGCATCAGGCGAGGTGCAGCGTCGGGATCTGCGGCGAACTTGCCGCGGATGAAGACCTGACCGAAGCGTTTTTGCGCATGGGTGTGGACGAACTCTCCGTCGCGCCGGCCCGCATTCTTCCGCTGCGGCAGAAAATCCGCAGTTTGACACTCGGATGAGTTTGCCCGCAGAAAAATCAACGCCCCACTGCTCAAATGGCAGTGGGGCGTATTTATGCACAGCGTACAGCGATCAGATCGTCGGCTGGTTGGCAGCCTCAATGATCTTGACGAACTTCTCGGGGACGAGGGAAGCGCCGCCGATGAGGCCGCCGTCGATATCGGGCTGGGCCAGCAGGTCATAGGCGTTCTTTTCGTTCATGGAGCCGCCGTAGAGGATGGAAATCGCACGGGCGACCTTTGCGCCGTAAAGCTTGCGGATGACCGCACGGATGTGCTCACAGACCTCTTCGGCCTGCTCCGGCGTTGCGGTCTTGCCAGTGCCGATGGCCCAGATGGGCTCGTAGGCGATGATCATCTTGCGGATCTTGTCCTCGCCGATAGAGGCAAGGCCGGTCTTGATCTGCATGGTGATCCATTCCTCGGTGATGCCCGCCTCGCGCTGCTCAAGGCTTTCGCCGACGCACATGATGGGGATCAGGCCGTTTTCGAGGGCTGCAAGAACCTTCGCGTTGACATCCGCATTCGTCTCGCCCATGGCGCGGCGCTCGGAATGGCCGAGGATGACGTACTTGCAGCCGGCGTCGAGCAGCATGTTGGCCGCGATCT
>OLOS01000845.1_pt1 | contig 28958 bp, 27 predicted proteins | sample 1672631 | NCBI WGS metagenome assembly OLOS01 (sample SAMEA3136707, study PRJEB25190) | human gut metagenome | biome: human gut; feature: human-associated habitat; material: faeces | place: Austria | collected 2013 | reverse complement strand
TTTCAAATTCATGGAACAGTTATCAGTTCAGATACTGTACCGTGAATAATTCAGGATTAATATTGGTCATATTAAAAAAATAGTAGGTAATGAGGTTTATTTGGATAATGATGAATGCTTGTCTATATCAAGAACATATCAAAAAGAATTTCGCCAAATCTTTACAAAAAGTATTGCGGAAAAATATTAATAAGAGAGGTGGGAAATAATGGGATGGTTGGATTGGCTTATCCTGTTTTTTTGTTGTGTTATTGAAGTTTTCTTGCTTTATGACTATTTTAACAATTTTTTTGAATTTAAGATAAAAAGAGAATATATTAAAATAGTATGTATAGGAACAATATGCGCAATTTTTTTAATTAATATGTTGCAAAGTAATATTTTGAATTTGATTCTTATTCCTATAATACTGTGGATTTTTGTGACAGTATTATTTGACTCTAAATTAGGAATCAGATCTGTGTATTTTATTATGGCGTATAGTGCTATGATTGGCGTGGAGTTTTTGTACATTATATTGTCAAATACGACAACAGCATTGTTGGAAAAAACAGGTTTGATTCCGGTGTCAGAATATTTATGGCAATTATTGCTTATAAAATTTTTGAATTATATTGTGTTTATTGTATTAAAGCAGATGTCTGCAAAATCGAAAAAAGAATGACGAACAAACTGTTTCTTATTTATTTATGCGTACCTGTTTCTACTTTAGGCATTATGCTCACAGTGTTTTATTCAGGAATAGATATCGAAAACAATATGGTTTTAGAGATATTAATGACATTGTTTTTTGTGTGCATGATAGCTGGAAACATGGTATTATTTTACGCATTTCAAAAGCATACGGAAAATTTAAGTGAAAATTCTAAACAGAAACAAGAACTTCTTTATCAAAGAGCTGAAGTAGAGAGATTGACTAAAATTGCTGAGTGGAATGACAATTATAATGAAATTGTACATAATACATCACATTATCTTAAGGTAATAGGACAATTGGCTTATGAAAGAAAAAACGATGAAATATGTAAAGTGGTAGATAAGCTGAATGGGAAGCTAAACAGGGAAGAAATTTGTGAATACAGCAATTATAAAATGCTAAATATGATTTTATTTGAATATTCTGTTAAAGCAGAAAGTGCGGGGGTTGGTTTTGATGTATATGTGGAACCAGGCTGCATTTTGAATCATATTCAGGATGTTGATCTCATTACCATGATAGGTAATTTGCTGGATAATGCTATTTTGGCTGCATCAAAAAAGGAGAAGGATTCCTCTGTTATTGTAAGAATTTTTATGCAAAAGGAAGGAAAACTTTGTGTGATTAAGGTGGTAAATGATTTTGTGGAAGAGTTGAAGGAGGTAAGGGGTAAACTGATAAGCACGAAAAAAGAGGCCGGAGTACATGGGATTGGATTGTCAAGTATCTCGAAGATTGCTGAGCAATATAAGGGATATTTAGAATATTATATTATTGACGAAAAGTTTAATGCTGTGGTAGTTCTGGCAGTTTGATTTTCACATATATGTTTAAATAGAATGATATACTCCTTTTCAGGCTGGTAATCAAATGTGGATTACTCGATGACTGAAAAGGAGTTTTTTGTTTTGAAGATTTGTGGGATGAAATGTGTTTGTGTAGAGTTTGGACATAAAATGTCAAAATACGGACATTGGATTTAAATATTTTGCAAATCGGTGTATGATGCTAAAAAATATAATAGGAGGATAAACTCATGGAAGTAAATAAATATTTTGGTAAAGGTGTAATGAAATGTTTAAATGTCCTAGCGTTATTGTTGGTTACGCAGACTGCAAACTCAGCATGTATATGGGTGGCTTACCAACCTGAATTTCCAGAAGCAGCTAATAAGCTTAAAATTAATAAGTGATTTATAAATGATCGATATAATACGACATTATATTTTCTATGTCAAATAAAATAATGCTCAATCGATATAATATAGTGTAAATTCTGAAGTGAAATATGTAAAAAACAAACAATATGATATGTCATGCATAATTTTATGAGTCGATATAATGACGTATTATAGAGATATTATGAAAAAAAGGTGGGGTAGTGTGTCAAAAGGAAGAATATGTAATGCGTGCAAACAACAAATACAAAGGGATATGTTGGATCGAAATCATTCAATTTGCCCTCAATGTGGATATTACACGAGAATGCATGCAAGGAAACGTATCTTATCATTAGCAGATAAAGAATCATTTCGTGAATGGGATGCTAATATGGAGTTAAGTAATCCGTTAAATGATAGTGCGTATGCGCAAAAATCAGTTGAAACTTCTGTAAAGCATAAGTTAAATGATGCAATAATTACGGGTGAAATGAATATTGATGGCTCTCATGTTGCAATTGGTGCAATGGATACCCGATATATGATGGCAAGTATGGGGTATGTAGTGGGTGAGAAGGTTACTCGATTGTTTGAAAAAGCTACAAAAAAGAAGTTGCCGGTTGTAATGTTTTGTTGTTCTGGTGGAGCACGGATGCAAGAAGGAATTATTTCACTAATGCAAATGGAAAAAACGGCGGCTGCGGTTAGGTTACACAGTGAAGCAGGACTATTGTTTATATCAGTATTAACAAATCCTACAATGGGAGGAGTTACAGCTAGTTTTGCAACTTTGGCAGATATAATTTTGGCAGAAAAAGGGGCAATGATTGGATTTACTGGCGCAAGGGTTATTGAGCAGAATTTAGGTGATGTTTTACCCGAGGGTTTTCAGAGAGCGGAATCTCAGAAGAAAAATGGATTTATTGATGATGTTTTAGAAAGGCAGCAGATTAGAGACTATCTATCCCATTTGTTATGGATACATTGTAGTAAGGTAGAACACAAATTTGTTAGATATATGCATAAATCAGAAAATGGTAAGATTCAAGATGTGAAAAATAATGCATGGGAAAAAGTTAAATTTGCTCGAAGCATAAATAGACCTACAAGTATGGATTATATATATAAATTATTTACTCACTTTGTAGAATTGAGTGGTGATCGTGTAACAGGAGATGATTCCGCGATTGTTGCAGGATTAGCAGTATTTAATGGATGTCCTGTAACAGTTGTAGGGCATCAAAAAGGAAAACATTCGTTGCAAGAGGCGGTTTATAGAAATTGGGGGATGGCATCACCTTCAGGATATCGCAAGGCATTACGTATGGTTAAGCAAGCAGAAAAGTTTCATAGGCCGGTTATATGTTTTGTAGATACAATAGGAGCAGCTTGTGATGCGAAATCTGAAGAACATGGTCAAGGCTGGGTGGTTGCAGATATTCTAAAAGAACTTTCAGCAGTAAAGACTCCTATTTTATCTGTTATCATAAGTGAGGGTGGCAGTGGAGGCGCATTGGCGTTGGCTGTTGGAAATGAAGTATGGATGCTAGAAAATGCAGTATATTCTATAATGACTCCAGAAGGTTATGCAAGCGTATTATGGAAAGATAATTCAAGAGCGTCTGAGGCGGCAAATTTAATGAAGATGAGGGCTACAGATTTGTTGCAATTGGGAGTTATAGATAGGATCATCTCTGAAGGAGACCCTGTGACAACAGATAATATGGATGTGGTATGTAAAGAACTAAAGATTCAAATCGATAATTTTTTAAGGAAATACAGGAAAGTAAGGGCTAAGAAAATAGCAGAAATGAGATATGATAGGTTTAGAAAATATTAGTTCATTATTAGAAAATGGAAGATAAAAATGTTAGCATACGTTTTTCCAGGACAAGGATCGCAAAAATTGGGGATGGGTAAAGAGTTTTTTCATGAATACCCTGAGTATGTAGAGAAAGCAAATGCAATTATAGGATATTCAATCAAGGATCTTTGCTTGAGAGATCCAGATAATTTATTGAATCAGACGCAGTATACACAACCAGCTCTTTATATTGTTAATTCGTTGGAGTATTTAAAAAAGATTAAAGAAACAAATAGAAAGCCATCTTATGTTGCGGGACATAGTTTGGGTGAGTATAATGCATTATTTGCAAGTGGTGCATTTGATTTTGAGACAGGTTTAAGATTAGTAAAAAAACGTGGAGAATTGATGCAACAGGCGCAAGGCGGTGCAATGGCTGCTATTGTTCGAGCAGATTTAAATGATATACGAGCTATTTTAGATATACATTTCCCACAATTGGATGTTGCTAATTTGAATTGTCCTTCGCAGACAGTTATTTCAGGACCAGTAGAAGTGATTGAACAAGCAAAAGAAATCTTTACTCATCAATTGAATTGCAGATATATGAAACTCAATGTGAGTGGAGCCTTTCATTCAAGATATATGTTGCAATCGAGTTTGAAATTTGCAGATTATATTAAAGACATTAAGTTTCGAGAAATGGAGATCCCGGTTATATCAAATTATACTGCTAGACCTTATACATTTGATTCTATAAAAGAAAATTTGATTAAACAAATAAATCATCCGGTAGAATGGACGGAGTCCATTCGCTTTATTATGGGCCGTGGCAATGTTGAAGTTATACAGTGTGGAATTGGGAATGTATTAACTAATTTGCAGAAGAAGATAGAAAAAGAAACAAGTCCAAATTATGAAACTTTTGTATAAGCCAAGTAACTAAGAGATTATTCAAGTTAATGTTTATAAGAATCATTACAAAAAAACTAACATATTGGAGGAATTGTTATGGAAACTTTAAAAAAGGAAATTGTACAAATGATAATTACCAGATGTAATCTCGTGGATATTTCTCCCGATTTTGATGATTACGATGCACCTATTTTTTCGGGTGAAGATGAAACGGAAGAGAGTGGTTTTGAACTTGATTCTGTAGATGCTCTTGAACTTGTAGCAGGTGTAAAAGAAAAATTTGGTGTGACAATTGAAGCTGGAAACATGAACGTTTTCCACAGTGTGAATACACTTGCTTTATACATCGAAGAGAATAGGGTAAGTTCTTAGAATTATGGTGTTTACATATATCCGATGCACAAATGAAATACTTTTGTCCTGTTACAGATACAAGGGAGTTCCATAAAAGTTTTTAAAGATAGTAAAATATTATTGGAGGAGGACGAAAATGAATTGTGATATTTGGATTTGTGCGGGCAATCTTTTTATTCCAGGGAAACCTGATAAAAAAACCATTTTAGAGGCAATAATAAAAAGTGAAAAAGCATATAGTGGTGAGAATATAGACATTACTGAAATGCAAAAACTAAGAAAATATAGAAGAAATGATCGTTTTTCCATTATTTCAGAATTGGGAATGGAAGAGATGAAAGATTTTTTCTCTGGGGAAGATGATAATAGAGATATTGCAACCGTATTTTCTACATTCTTTGGGCCTATTAGTACAAATATACTTTTTATAAAGAGCATTTATGATGAGAGTTCTGTTCCAAGCCCTACGGTTTTTTCACATACCGTTAATAATGCAGCTTTGGGTCATTTATGTAAGGATTACGGTTTAAAGGGACCAAGTACACTCCTACTTTCTGGAAATCCTATTGGGGTGGCTGCTAAATTATTAACTACAGGTAAAGCTGAAAAAGCTCTTGTTCAAGGCGTTGAAGAATATAGTGAAAATCTGCAAGAAATTTATAGGAAAAAACAGATAGCAGTTAATGAAGCTTTATCACGAGTAATACTCTCCGGGAAAAAGGAAAAGGGAACGAAAAGTAAATTAGTTGTCAGTCGTCAAACAAATGTATGGGGACATCCATTATACGATATTGCAAATATATGTTTATCGGAAATAGCTCGTTCAATAATAAAAGCGGCAGAAGATTTTTGCGAACCTGAAATGATAGACTTTGTTTTGATAAATTCTTTTGATGATAAGATTATCGAAGTTCAAAGAAAAGCCGTAAAAGAAGCATATAAGAACTCAAAGATTATAAATTTATATGAGTCACTAGGGACAGTGTTAGGTGCAGATTTATGTTCTCAACTCGTAGTGGCAGATCTACTTATTAAGGAAGGCCATGTTACAATGGGGCACTATTGTATGATAAACAGCCTTGATATCAGTGGAAATTATGTTACATGTTTGGTGAGGGAAGAAGCATAGCGGGAGGAGTCATGTTTGAAATGTTAGTGGGGCAGGTGGCTATTGTTGCTGGTGCAAGTGGTGGAATAGGATATGCTGTGGCTAAAGAATTGTTGAGACACGGTATAAGTGTGGCTGGAATCTATCATAATAGACAAATAGAGATTTTGTCAGATGAATACAGTAATCACGTGAAATTTATACAGTATCAAGCTGATATTGCTGATAAGCAGCAGTTAAAGGAAGTACTTGCACAAATTGAAAAGGATTTTGGGAAAATTAATTATGTTGTAAATTCATCAGGAATTGTAAAGGATTCACTATTTTTTCTGATGTCTGATTCTCAATTTGACGATGTAATTAATACGAATCTTTATGGATGTTTTAACCTTATGCAGTGTTCAATTCCGTATTTGCTTAATAATCATAATGGTGCAGCAATTGTGAATATTGCGTCAATTGCGGGACTTAAGGGGTCAACAGGACAGGCTAATTATGCTGCTTCAAAAGCTGGGATGATTGCTATGACAAAGGTTCTTGCTAAGGAAGCAGGGCGAAAGAATATTAGAGTGAATTGTGTAGCACCAGGATTTATACAGACAAGTATGACGAAAAACCTTCCTGAAAAGAAAATTGAGAAAGATATTCCTTTGGCACGATTTGGAAAAGCTGAAGAAATAGCAAGCGTAGTACTTTTCTTGTTAAGTGATGGGGCGTCTTATATAAATGGTGAAACAATAGTAGTTGATGGTGGGATGATAGTATAAGGATTTAGGAAGAGGATTTAAGGTATGAATTTCAGAGAATGCAGACAGGGCGTTTTGTTAGAACTGTTGAGAGAAGTGAACATGGATGTAGATGCCCATAAGTGTTTTTTGATAAGTGGCGGAATGAGAAATGCTTATTATGTTATGGCTTATAGAAACATGAAAATTTGGGGATTATGTGGTTGTGGTGAAACCAATGTTCCGGGAATATTGGAAATTATGGATATACCTTATGAAATTATTAATTCTACAAATATCTGGGATACTTTTAGTCAAGATGAAAATAAAAATGACAAATTTTATGTACTACCTGTTGTGAGGGATGTTTTAAATACAGAATCTATAGAAATGGATAAATATAATTTGATTGGACATTCCTATTTTATTATTAGCCATATAGAGAATGACAGACTATTTTTTAGAACAATATCTCAAAATGACCTCGTGGTAAGAACTGATGAGTATTACATAACGCATAATGTACTCTCGCAGATGAACAATAATAGTGAATGGATAAAGGAAGCGGAATTTGAGGGATATGTCATCAAAAAGAGTGATTTACGAAAATGCGAGAAACTTCAAGAACTCACAAGCAAAAGAGAACTCGAAATCCTAGAAATGAACATTAAGACTTTTTTGACAAACGATAAAATTGTTGGTACTCAAAAGACTGAAAGGTATGATGGCGAGCAAACATATGCGGCAATACAAAAATATATAGAAGAAATGCTTATCTTCTATAAAAAAGTTGAGGGTACGGAAAAAGAAAAACATTTCCAAAATTTTATTTATTTGCAGCTCGCTAATTTTAGAAAAATGCTTGTATCAGGTACGGATGGGTATTATAGGACTGAGTTTCTAGAAATTATTTCATCTTATTCGAAATATGAAGAGTATGTGGAAGAATGGAATTATATTATTGCATTGTGGAGAAATTTTGGTAGGGCACTTGCAATTGCACAATCAAAAAAAGTATTGTTCGATAAAACAGAAATAATTCTAAATAATATTTTAGACATATGGAAGCAAATAGCTGTTAGAGAAAGGAATTTAATACTTAAAATGCAATAAAGATTGTCAAGAAGGTGGGTTAATGAAAGTTATTGCAATTAATGGAAGCGCCAAAAGGCAAAAAGGGGTTACTTATGACATATATAGTCGTTTCATAAAAGGGATGGAAGTAGCGGGGGCAACAGTAAATTCAATTGATCTTATAGATAGAAATATTGAATCTTGCCGAGCCTGTATGGATTGTTGGTATACAAATCCGGGTAAATGTTTTGTTCATGATGAGATGGATTCTATTATTAAGGAAATGGTTCACGCTGATTTAATTTTATTAGAGTCCCCCATATATTTACATAGTGCATCTGCCCAATTTAAAAAATTCATAGAAAGATGTATGCCTATCAATAACAGAGATTTCAGGATTGATGATGATGGATATTTCCAACACTGTACTAATTATAAGATTCCCCCATTGATAGTTATATCTTCGTGTGGTTTACCAGGGAATCATAATTTTGAAGCTATAGACATGTTTTTTGAAAAATTGGCGGGCGGATGGGATACACAAATAGTTGGAAAGATCTACCTAAGTGAAGCATTTCTGCTAAAAATGGAAATTCCCGAACTAAAGGTGTTGAAGGAAGATTATTATAAAAGGCTTATTGAATGTGCAAAAGAAGTAGTGACTACTGGGCACATTGAAGAGAAAACACAAAAGCATATTAATACAATATTACTGAAGTCTCACATCTATGTGGAAACGGCTCAAGTAATAGATTTTATGTAGTCAGTTAAGAAAAGGGAAAAAATGGAGATAGAAAAAATACTTCCGCACAGAAAACCATTTCTGTTTGTGGATAAAATGGTAAGTCAAGAATACATGAAAGAGGCTATAGGTTATCGCATTATACCAAGTGATGAGTTCTGGGTGGAAGGACATTTCCCAGATAATCCTGTTTATCCTGGAGTACTTCAACTTGAGACAATGGCTCAAATAGGCGGTTTCATTTTTGCAAATGAAAAGGGAATAATACCGAATGAAAATTTTGCATATTTGTCAAAAGTAGATGGACTTAAGCTTCTAAAAAAAGTTAGTATAGGAGACTGTTTAATGGTGAAAGCAATTCTCCTTGATGGATTTTCACCATACTATAGGGTTAAGGCGGTTGCTACAGTCAATGGAAAGAAAGTTTCGGAGGCGGTTATTACGTACACCTTTTTAAATAAATTATAGGAATGAAGAGGGAAAGATGAATAAAGAAATGAGAATTCCTGTGATAACAGGATACGGTGTTATTTGCAATTTGGGAGAGGGTAAGGGCGAGGTTAAGAAGAATCTGTTTATGAACAGTGATAGATTTAGCGCGTTGAGCAAAAAGGGAGATTTTGGAGCTTTTAACAGTTATAAGGTGGGTCTGAGTAATATCAAAGAACCTGCCATTATCGAGAAAACAGATTATGATAAATCGGAAATAATGTTAAGGCTTGCTGCAAAAGAAGCTTGCTTGGATGCAGGATTGGATATTACATATTTTGAACAAATGGAAGACAGAGCTGCAATTTCTATTGCGACATCACTTATGGGTTCTGATTATATGATTCATTATGAAAAAGATAAACAAAAGGATTCAGAGTGGTTGTTATATTCAAAGGTTTATGCCATGAGATTAGCTGCAGAGTGGATGATAAAAGGTGGTTTATATACTACTAGTTCGGCATGTGCATCAGGAACAGCTGCAATTGGTGTGGCAATAGATTTGATAAAAGAGGGAGATTGCGATCTTGTACTTTGTGGTGGAGCTGATCATATATCCGAAATATCATTAAATGGGTTTGATATATTAGGAACATTAAGTAAAGACCGTTGTAAACCCTTTGATGATAAGAGAGATGGAATAAATATAGGTGAAGGCAGTGCTTTTTTCATAATTGAAGAACACAAACATGCTAAAAAGAGAAATGCACATATATATGGAAAACTGAAGGGTTACGGTCTTTCTAATGATGCATATCATATTACAAGCCCAGATCCGAATGGAGTAGGAGCAGTGTATTCCATGGAACAGGCAATGATGAAAGAGAATAAAAAAGATGTTTATATAAATGCTCATGGAACGGGAACCCATGCAAATGACAGTATGGAAATTAATGCTATTCAAAAATGTTTTCCTGAACAAAATGTGTGTGTTTCTTCTACGAAAGCACTAACGGGTCATTGTTTGGGCGCGGCAGGAAGCGTTGAACTCGCATTTTGCCTTATGTTTTTAGAAGAAGGAAAGGTTCCTAAAACAGCAAATTCTGCTGTTGATATCGAGAAGAACGAAAAGATATTATTGGATATTCCCAATTATTTGAAGGTAAATAAAATCCTTTCAAATTCTTTTGCCTTTGGAGGAAATAATGTCTCGGTATTTTTGACGAGATAGGAGATTATATAATGTTAATAGAAAAATTTCTGGAAGTTGTAGAGAAAAATACATATAAGACAGCAGTTGAATGTGAAGAAAAAAAGATTACTTATAAAGAACTGAATGAGGTGTCTTCTGAACTTGCAGATAGGATATTAAGCGCCGGAATACCGGAGGGTAGTCCTATTGAAATATATATGAATAAAAGTATTGAGTTTATAGTCTCTATACTTGCTGTATTGAAAGCAAATTGTGTTTATGTACCAGTTGATATGCATTGGCCAGTGAAAAGAATTGAAAGGATAGGAGAAATCTCAGGTGCAAAGGCACAAATTACATTTCAACATGATTTTATAATAAATAAGTTATCCTATGATAACGATGATGCGTTCAATTTGAAAAAAGAAAATGCATATATCATTTTTACTTCGGGTTCAACTGGTGAACCGAAAGGGATTCCAATTAGAAAAGAATCCATCATTAACCTTATAGATGGCATGAGAGAAATAATTGATGAACGGTATAACAATATATCTTGTGTTGCACCTTTTTGCTTTGATATGTCAGTTGCGCAGATGTATTATGCACTTCTTACAGGACGAAAACTTGTACTTGTTCCAAATCATATCAAACTCATACCAAACAGATTTTGTGAATACTTGGATGCGCATAAAGTAGAAGTATGTGATGTAACACCTACTCATTTGAATATGGTTCTACAGTATATAAGTGTTTCTGAAAATTGTAAATTCACACCAAAGGAAATTATATCTTCGGGAGAAGTGCTTCCTATTCCGGTTGTGCAAAAATTCTATGAGGAAGTCTGGAAAAATAATGAAAGAATTATCAATTTATATGGACCTACAGAGACATGCGTATATGCAACTGCATATATAATTGATAAAAACAAAGCTGAAAACCTTCAATTAATGAAAATTGGTTCTCCTATAAAAAACATGGCTGTAGTTATACTCTCGGAAGATAATAAGAAATGTGAAAAAGGAGAAGTTGGAGAAATCTGTATTTGGGGTGCAGGTGTTTCGGATGGGTACATTGGCAATGAAGAGAAGAAAAATAAAGCATTTATAAAGAATTCATTATATGACGGAGTTATATATAAAACAGGAGATTATGGGTACGAAGACGAAGAAAATGAATTTGTATGTCTGGGAAGAAAGGATGACCAGGTTAAAATAAAAGGATACCGAATTGAACTGAAAGAAATTGAAAAGGCTATGGAAGAAATAGTATCCGTAAATTGTGCGAAAGCGATTGTCGTAGGCGATTTTAATGCACAAAGAATAGTATGTTTCTACACTGGCAGTACATCTCTAACTATAGATTATATAAAAGAAGAACTTAAGAAAAAGATTCCTTCTTATATGATTCCAGGACAAATTATGCAATTGGAGCAATTTAATTCAACCATAAATGGAAAGATAGATGTGATGAAACTTCGTGAACTAGTAAAATACGAGGAAATAGTAAAAGCGGAAGATTTGGATTCCGAGATTCTGAACATCTGTGCCAATATATTGAGAGTAAATCCTATAGATATATCACAAGATACTGATTTTATAGCCGAAGGTGCAGAATCGATTGATATAATGGAGCTCTTTTTAGAAATTAATACGCGTTATAGCGTAAATATAGATATGGCTTATTTATTTGAGCATAGTAGAATTGGTGACTATATTTCTGAAGTCAAACGACTTAAAGGAGAGATAAAACCTGATATTGAAGAAGTCAACATTGCAAAGGTTTCCTGGATGATTTTAACTTGCTTAAAGAATGAACGTTTGGAGAACGCAAGAAAGAAAATTCAATATAATGTGGATTTTCCTGCATATAACATTCTTCATGTAATTGAAGTCAACGAATATATTGATTCTCAGAAATTAAAGGAAAGTTTATGTAAGGTCATTTCTTTGCATGGAGCATTTCACACTACTTTTTATAAAGAAAAGGGTGTTTATTATGCAAAAAAAGATAATTACGAATATAAGGAAAATACTTATTATCAATACGTGAAGGAGATTGATGATTTAAATGATAAAACATTACGTCAATATGCTACTATTTTTTCAATAGACCAATTGCCTTTATTTAAGTTGATACTCTTTGAACATCAATCTAAACAAAAAGTATTACTAAATATACACCACGGAATATTTGATTATTTTTCAATGAGGATTTTTTTAAATCAGTTATTTAGAGTATATAAAGATATACCGATTTCAGAGGAAAAAACAGATTATGTGTCAGGGTTACATATGGATATGACGAGGGATCTTACACAAAATCAGCTTTTCTGGAGAGAATATTTATCGAAAAGAGATTATGCAGCAAAATTTCCCTGTCTAAAGGGAAGAGAATCTGAACGAATTGGTATTAATCATCATTTTAGTAATTATGATTATTTTCTAGATAAATCAAATGGCAGGATAAAGAAATTAGTAAAAACTCTGGGAGTATCTGAGTATATATTGATGATATCATTATTTGCTATTCTATTGTCCAATTATACGGGGAAAGATGACATTATACTGGGTACGTATCTTCCGGGCCGAGACGAGAAAAAAGGTCAAATGGTTGGTATGTTCACAGAGATGGTAGCCTTAAGATTTTGTATGAAACCAGAGCAATCTATTTGGGAGTTTATGAAAGAGCAGCAAGTTGCTTTTCGTAATGTTTTAAAATATCAAACAATAGATCTCCCCAATATTTGTGCAGCTCTGTATTCAGAAGATTTTATGAAGGGCCAGCTTTTTGATGTGATATTTAACTATGTTAATGATATAAATTTGGAAATTGATGGTCTCATTGTCAAAGCTCATGAAGCCGGTAACGAACCTGAAAAAATGCCTTTTTCTATAAAACTTTTTTCCAATGATGAACGTATTAGAGTAGCGGCAACAGTATGTGATGAATTTTATGATAAAAATATGGTTGATGATATTATAAACCGGTATGTTAATTTACTAGATGCAACGCTTAATAACATAGAAAAAAGCGCGGAATTAAGTTTGATGGAGTAATCAAATGGCAAATTATTATAAAACAGTTCCTTATTGGTATGAGAATAGAAAATACAATGTGGGATTGATGCTGACCGATCAGTTAGTTCAGTGTAAATATAATTCTGAAATACTTACAAAGTTTGAGAAGGAAAAATTTTCAAAATTAAAAACAAAAAGACGCAAAAAAGAATATTGCATGAGTAGAATTGCAGGAAAATATTTACTTAACATATATCTTGATAATCATATGGAAGATAAAAGTGTTATCTCCATTTTAAATGATAAAGATGGGGCTCCGTACTATTTACCAGATATAGAAGGCATTTCTTGTGGAATATCTCATAGTGGGGATTATCTTGCGAATATTGTTTTTCCAAAGTCTATATGCCTTGGAATTGATTTAGAGGATACTTTGTTTATAAAGGATAGCATAAGATATGCTGTATTGCCAAGTGAAATGACAATAATGCCAAAAGGTATCGATGATGTCACTTTTTTTACTATGATGTGGGTATGTAAAGAGGCGTTGTTAAAAGGTATACACGGGAAAATGAGGGACGGTATAGAAAGATATGAAATACTAGATATCTTGAAAATGAACGAAGGATACTTGATAGGTTACAAAAACTTTCCAGAGTATCAAGCAGTTTGTTTTAAATGGAAATACATGGTCGTGGCAATAGCAGGAAAAGGTATTGAAAACAATGCAAATATATTATGTTGCGCAGATAATTTCGAAAGCGTAAATTTATAGAAAGATAGAGATGGTAACCAGATATGTTATTTAAAGAGATTAGAGATGGTGATAAAAAAATAATTTGTACAGAGATGTGTGAAATATTTATATCTAATGGAAATAGTACAGAGGTAGAAAAACTAATGAATGAAGACTCATACGAAATTACCAGCTATTCTCCTGTCACACCAAAAAAACTCAAAAAATTGATTATATTAATTTCTACAGCATGTAACCTAAGATGCAGATATTGTTATTTAAGTTACGGTAAACATCCAGGTGAAGTTACGGTTCAGAATATTAATATCTTGAATGTTAAACAGGCTTTGCAACTTATTGTTGAAAAATATCCTGAAGGAATAGGGTTTATTCAGTTCTTTGGTGGGGAACCACTTATGGGGTTTCAGGAGATGCAAGATATATATGAGTATGTTTGCATGTTTTTTGATGAGAAAGGACTCACAAGACCTTCTTTTGGTGTAGTAACTAATGGGATCCGTATTGATGATGAAGTAATAGAATTTTTTAACAAAACAAAAGTTGCAGTGACTATATCGATAGATGGAGACCAGAGTGTGCATGATAGCGTACGCAAAAAGATCTTGCAGGGAAGTGCATATAATGAACTTGTTGAGATTGTTGAAAGGTATAAGGATAGAATTAAATCTCCGTTATTTTATGAGATGACCTTAAATCGTGAACATATTCTTCAATATAAAAAAGGAACCATGCGTAATTGGCTTGAATCAATTAAGAATGTCGGCTTTACCAGAGGAATCATTGGCGTAGTCGAATATTCGATGGATCCTGCATTAAATATAAGAATGGAAGACATTCCTATAGTAGAAGAGATATATAAAGAATATGTGGAATATTATTTTGAAGAACTCGAAAAAGAAGAGACTTCTTTTTATAATTTGGATATATGTAGGTTGATAAGAATGGTTATCAAGAAAGACTTACAATTCTATTCCTGCGATACCGGTATTTCACAATTAACACTTTCTGCAAACGGAACTCTATATCCATGTCCTAAATTTGCAACAGTAGATATGTATATAGGAAAGGTAGAAGAGCAGGAATTTGACCAATCGGGTATCAGAAGAATAATTGAAAAAGATGAAAGACAGAAATGTAGAGAGTGTTGGATGAAACAGATGTGTAAATCTTACTGTTATTCATTAGAGTATAGAAAAGAACTAAATCAGAACCAAATACCAATACGTTGTATTCATCTTGAAAATATGATGATAAATGTTATTCGTGAAATGATTAGAAGAAAAGATCATGAAAACTTTAAAGAGATAGTAAAGAAGGCTATGACTGCACTGTCAATAGATCAGGTATAAGTATGAAAAAAGAATTATTTGAGTTGACATCGTTTGAAAACCGCGTACTGTTTCATAGAGAAACTGGAAGATTTGCATTAATTGTGAATGATCTGGTAATTGAAGAGAACGATTATGATGTATTGCAAAAAAAACTTGAGTATTATCCCAGAATAGAAGTGTTCCCAGGATTTCAATATGGCGAAGGCAAAATTACATTAAGTTATATGAGTTCAAGAACTTGCAACATGGGATGTAAATATTGTTTTGCGGGGGAAGGTGAATACGGGAATGATTTGAACAAACCAAAATTTTTCACTGCAGAAAAATATGTTGAGGGATTATATAAAGCTCTTGAAACATATAAAAGTGGAGTGGAAAGAATAGATTTTTTTGGCGGTGAACCACTTCTCAATTATAGAGAAATAAAAGTTTTTGTTCCAATGGCTATAAAGATTTGTCGGGAAAAAGGATATAGTAGACCGATTTTTTCTATGACTACGAATGCTACTCTAATAAATGAAGAGATTGTAGAATTTTTTCATAAATATCATTTTCGCATCTCTCTAAGTGTGGATGGACCCAAGAGGATAAATGACAGTGCAAGATTATTCAAATATAGTATGGACAGTGCATATGAAATGGTAGTGGAAAGCATGCAACTATTAAGAAAAAAAGGTGTCTTATTCAATGTTTCGGCAACAATAAACAGTTACCATCTAAAGAATTATAAAAAGGGAAGTTTTCAGGAAATAATTGAAGAAATAGATGATTTAGGATTTGAAAACATATCTTTTGTACCAGTGGCAACTGGTTCTAGAGAACTTAATATTTCCTCTAAAGGGGACTTGGAAAAGTTAGATATGTTTGCAAGAGATTTAATAACATATTACTTTAACAAAATCATGGAGGGTAAAACTAAGGGAATTCCTTCTTTGTTAATTCTTCCAATTATACAGATTGCTAAGCATGAATATATGGCAAGTTGTTCGGCAGGAAAGTCCTTTCTATGGGATACGGATGGAAAAGCGTACCCTTGTCATATGTTTTGTAATCATCAGGAGTTCTGTATAGGTAGTATGGAAGAAGGCATAAATGGAGAAATGGTAAATAGATTTTTAGAATATAACCGCGAAAGTACAAATGAATGTATTGGATGTATTGCCAAGAATGTCTGCTCTGTATGGTGTAAGGGGATTCAATATTTACAGAATAATGATATACATAAAGTATGCAGTGAAAGATGCACATTTCAAAAAGCTATTGTTGAGGAAAGTATATTGTGGTTGGTTTACTTAAGGCAAAATCCAGATAAAGCGAAGATTTTCTGGCATAATTATAAACTCTATCAGGAAAAAGCAAGAAGGATCAAGAGTTTTACTGAATAGAATGTGAGGAGTAGTAGTGGGGTCTTATATAGTAGAAGACGTTTGTCTAACTGATGATTATTTCTTAAATAAACATAAATATTTCCTTTCCAGCGAAAGTCGTGGTAAGTATTTTAAGTTAAATAAAACACAATACGATTTTTTCTATTCACTTATTCCAGTTTTGAAAAATACGGATGACAGGGAAGAGATCGAGAAGTTTCTTATGGAGACCTCAAATGGAAATATGGGCATATCTCAGTTAGATAAGATTCTAAAACGTTACAATATTTTTTTTGAATCTTTTGAGGAAAGAAAAGGAAGTGTTGAAGCAGAATTTACAAGCAATAAACTGTTTGAATTATCTCTAGAGGGGCTTCAAAAAAAAGGAAAGACGCTGTTAAACATTTTATGGTGGATTCTTTTATTTGTCAGTATGATTAGTATTTTAGGAATGACTGTTTTGTGGCTGGGAGAGGTTACTAATCTTTCCTTCATAGATTTTAGAAGAACAGCTTCCTGTTATAAAACAGACGGTACATATAATTGGCTGCTGCTTATAATCGGAACAATTATGTGTATAGTAGTTCATGAGTTGGGGCATTTGTTGTCGGCTAATCATTTTGGTATTGAGTATAAAAGTATTACCGTTGCGTTAAAATGGGGAATTTCACCTATATATTACATAAGATACAAAAATTTCTATCACCATCCAAGTTTACATAAGTTAATATCAATCCTATCGGGTGTATGGATGAATTTATTTATGGTATCCGTATATTATATTGTTGGTTCATTTATTCCCATGAGAGAACTGGATTACTTGATTTTGATGAATCTTATGGGAATATTGAACAACATTCTTCCGAAGGGGACAAGTGATGGGTACCACGCATTTTGTATTTTGATTGGAATAGAAGGAATTAGGTGGAAGATGTTAAGGAGAGTATCATTAATGTTAAATTGTAAAGATAAAAGAAATGAGATAATAAAGGATAGGGAAACCAGGCTTTTAATTCTCTACTTTTTTACCTCATATGGAATTTCCATATATGGATGTTTTAATATTTTTAAAGCAGTTTTATCATATCTGACTGTTTTTGATAATAAAATATTGGAAATAGGATTACAGATTTTAGTAGGAATAATAATATTCCTCGGTCTATCGCTTAATATTGTTAAGCTAAAAAATAATGTGAAAAGGATGAACGGGAATGCTCAGTTATGTAATTCAAAACCTTAGAAGAAATTCTAGAAAATATATTGTTCTATTTATGATGATTGTTCTTTCTACAGCAATAAATCTGTTTACTCTTGAGGTGATTTCAAATTTAATAGGAGAAATGCAGATTCGCTCTGAAGATATTGTAGCCAGGAATGATATGGAAAAACTCATTGTGTTGTTAGTATTTGGCATGATATTAATCTTCTTTTTTGTCCTTATCATTGTTCATAATATTTATTCTGTTTTGTTGATGGGAAGATCAAGGGAGTTTACTCTATTATCCAGATTGGGATTTACGAAACGTAAAATTATGCAGATGTTACTTGCAGAGATAACTTGTACTACATTTATAGCTAGTATTGTTGGCATTTTGCTAGAAAAGAGTCTTTCTTTAACACTTATAGATAAGTTCGATTTACTTGTTCATTATCCTATTTTGATATGTTGGATACTTGGATACGTGGCAGTACAGCTTATAGTTTTATGGGGACTAGTCATAAAAATTTATAGCGAAATGAACAAACAGATAAAAACTAAGGTTAAACAGGAATCTCCTGATAAAGATAAAAGACAGTTTATTCTGGGAATTTTTCTTATCATTTTAGGTAATATCTTAGTGATTTCTTTAGACCGGAAATTTGAAGAAGATATCCTAAGGATGTGTAAGTATGTACTATACATGTTTGGGTTGTGGTATATTTTTGATTCTTCTATTGAGCGGATTTTTTGTTTCTTAGAAAACATTTCCGTGAGATGTAGATGGAACGCAATTTATTATGCAGCTAAGCAAAATTTATATAACATAAAAAAAATAAAGTCTATTGTTAGCACGTTTGTAGTTGCAGTTGTCTTTTTTGTCGGTTTCAAAGGATTATATGCTTCTATTGAAAAAACAACTGAGAAATATGTGAAAGATTCAGTTAATTATGATTATCTTGTTATTTTTGATGATATAGATGGTCTGATAGACAGAGATAGTGTTTGCGAAAATCTGAGTCATGAGAAATATTCTGAAGGAAGATATTCAATTGCACTTACACTTGTTTTGGATAACTATGTAGAAGATAAAAAATTTGCTTTGACACTTACTGGAATAGAAGATAGCTATTATTCAATGCAGAAGTTCTATGTTACAGAGGAAAGTGATATAAACACAATTTATGATAATACATTTTTAAATGTTATGTATTCATCAAAAGCAACTTTGGAAAAAGGGTATTCCATTGGTAATGTTGTTAATGAATTTGCTTTTCAAGGAAAGAATCTTCCATTTACGATTTCTGCCATGTATGACCCCATTAATTTGAAACAAGCTTTTACATCGAGAGAGGCACTTAGCATATGGATGTATGGAGAAAAGGGTAAGTATAATGCTCTTTATTTGGATGGATACTCAGAGACGGAACTAGAAGAGATTATGTCGATGTTTACGGGGAGTAAATATGAAATATACAATATGCGTGAATATGTGCAAACTTGTGTTGATCAGGCAGTAAATGGAACAGAGATGATTGATTTATTAATATATATAAGTCTCATATTTGTTTTTTCCCTGGTAATCAATCTACTCATTCTTTCTTTTGGAGACAGAAAAAGACAATATCAGCAGTTAAGACTTCTTGGAGAAAAAAGGCAGACATTATTAAGGAGTATTATAGTAGAAAGTTCAATGGTTGCTGTAATGGGAATTGTTATAGGAATTATTATAGCAATCCCTGCAGTTGAAGCAATGTTGATCATGATGAAGCAAGAGTTAATCTTTGATACTGTTTTATTTATTCCAACTGATATAATCTGCATTGTGTTGGGAAGCTTGTGGATTTGTATTTTAGGTGCATCCTATTTGATAGGTTCTAATTGTTTAAAAGGTACAATCTGTATTAGCAATGAAAAAGAATAAAAAAGGAAGGAGAAAAACATATGGTAAGCGTATCGTGCAAAAATCTTACACACATATATAAAAATAAATATATAGAGGAAAAAGTGTTTGAAGATATAAATTTGGATTTGGAATCTGGTGTATTATATTGCCTATTAGGTCCATCTGGATCAGGAAAAACAACATTATTGAATCTTATAGGAGGATTAATAAAACCTACATCTGGAGATATATTGATAGACGGACAAAATATTATGGATTTAGAAGAGAATGAATTATCTGACCTTAGAATAAATAAGGTTGGTTATATTTTTCAAAACTACAATCTTATTCCGTTTTTAACTGTTAAGGAAAACATTCTTTTGCAACAAAGGATTAAGAAGAACAAGGATAGTGATGTTCAGGAACTTTATGAAAGTTTGGTAAAAAAACTTGGAATTAAAGAGATTGAGAACAAATATGTAGAACACTTATCTGGTGGTCAGCAACAGAGGGTAGCAATAGCAAGATGCCTTGTTATGAAGCCAACCATTATTTTGGCTGATGAACCTACAGGCAATTTGGATAGAGAAAATACCAATAAGTTTATTCGATTAATCAAGGAACTTATGGGGAATAGTAGCATTACTTTTGTGATTGTTACGCATGACGAAAGAATTAGTGCTTACTGTGACAAGATAATAAAACTTGATAATCACAAGCTGGAGTTAACATGCTAATATTAATAAATACATATAAATGCATTATACTAAAAAGGAGGCGAGTATATGGAGCTAATCGATTTTCAGGAAGAATTAGAAAACATCATGGAGATCGAAGAGGTTGTAACTCCATCTGATGGTACTTATTATTGTTGTTAATAGTACTTGATGGAGAATATAGAAAAGGAGAGATACGATTTATGGAAAACATCAGTTTTGAAAATGTAGAATTAGAAGAAATTGAAGAAGTTGTAACACCATTTGATGGAACCGTTATGTGTTGTTAATAAGTAGTATATAAATATTTGTATTTATTAATATTAATATTATGAGCCAAGGGACAAATGGACATAAAATACATGCTTGCATGTATTTTATGTCTATGGGTCCCGCAAAAGGAAATAGCATTGGGAAATAAAATGCCGAAATATCCCCCTATGGGGCTTGTACATTATGCATAATTTGATATGATTAAGTAAAGCAAACATTCAACGGATAAATGAACAGAGGGAGGAAAGAATTATGCATATGGCAGATGCGTTGGTTGCTCCGGCAGTAGCGGGTACGATGTATGCCTGTTCGGCAGCTGCAGCAGCCTATTCAGTTAAGAAAGTACGGTTAGATACGGATACCAGGAAAGTTCCGGTTATGGGAATTATGGGAGCTTTTGTTTTTGCGACTCAGATGATCAACTTTACGATCCCCGGTACTGGTTCCAGCGGACATTTATGTGGTGGAATGCTGTTATCAGCCCTGCTTGGTCCTTATGCCGGTTTTCTTACGATGATAGGAGTTCTATTGATTCAGGGATTACTTTTTGCGGATGGAGGTCTTCTGGCACTCGGCTGCAATGTATGGAATATGGCATTCTATGGATGCTTTATCGGTTCCTTGCTCATCTGGAAGCCGATAATGAAAAATGGAATGTCAAAGGTAAAGATTATAGCGGCATCTGTTCTTGGCTGCGTTCTGACTTTGCAGATGGGAGCTTTCAGCGTGACACTGGAAACACTGACATCCGGTATTACGGATCTGCCTTTTGCCGCTTTTGTGGGAGCCATGCAGCCGATTCACCTGGCGATTGGTCTGGTAGAGGGATTGATTACTGCAGCGATTCTTGTGTTTGTCTATGAGGCAAGACCGGATATGCTGTTTGGCAGTTCCGAAACAGAAACAAAAAAAGGCAGGATTTCTTTCAAAAAGACGATGACGATTCTCGCTGCAGCATCAGTGTTTATTGGAGGAGTTTTATCTCTGGTAGCATCCTCTTATCCGGATGGTCTGGAATGGTCCATTGAAAGACTGACGGGGGCTACAGAAATTGAAGGGGCTGCCAGTGGTGTATACCAGACGGCGAGTGCGATCCAGGAAGTCACATCGATTCTTCCGGATTATGCATTTAAAGGATCTGAATCCGTGCTGGGAACGACTTTTTCCGGCATTGTGGGAAGTCTGATCGTGGTTGCACTCTGTGTAGGAGCATGTTATTTGTTTAAGTTTTTCAAAAAGAATAAAGAAGCATGAGTAAGTTAAATAATGCAATACATGAGATCCATTGTATGGATTCGCTGGCATCGAGAGACCAGTGGGTGAATCACATTCACCCACTGGTTAAACTCGTTTTAACAATAGGATATATTGTTGTTCTTGTATCCTTTAATAAATATGATGTGGCAGGCATAACAGGGATGGTTGTATATCCGATCGCTGTTTTTCTTCTGGCGGATCTGTCTTTTATAAAAAGTATAAAGCGCCTGAAGGTTGTATTACCGCTGGTGTGTTTTATTGGAATTTTTAATCCGCTGTTTGATAAACATTATATTCTGATAAATGGTATCCGGGTGAGTGCAGGAATACTTTCCATGCTCAGCCTGATCTTGAAAGGAGTATTCAGTGTTCTGGCATCGTATCTTCTGATTGCGACCACTTCCGTTGATAAGCTCTGTTATGCACTGCGGCTGATTCATATACCCAAACCCATTGTTACGCAGTTTATGCTGATGTACCGGTATATTACTGTCCTGCTGGAAGAGGCAGACAGGATTATGCAGGCATATATGCTTCGTGCGCCGCGCCAGAAAGGAATTCACTTTAAAGCATGGGGATCCCTGGCAGGACAATTACTTTTAAGGAGTATGGACAGAGCCAATGAGGTATATGAGAGTATGTTACTTCGTGGATATCATGGGGGTTACCAGTATCTGAGCGGACAGATCGTATTTCGCACAACAGATTTTGTATACTTATTATTTTGGGCCGGTGTTTTTCTGCTGTTCCGTATGTGCCCGGTGGTGTTGCTGGCAGGAAACCTGTTTGGAGGATTTTGATATGAGTCATATAAGAATTGATGTAGAAAATGTATCCTTCCGTTATGAGACAAAGCGTGAAATTTTAAAAGATATTACTTTTCATGCAGAAGAAAATGAATCGATCGGACTGATTGGTGCAAACGGGGTAGGGAAATCCACTTTACTTAAAATGCTTGTAGGGCTGAATCTGAATTTTACAGGATCCATACGGGTGGAGAACTTTCCGGTAGAAAAAAACACACTGTCAGAAATTCGATCCAGAATCGGCTATGTATTTCAGGATTCGGATAGTCAGTTATTTATGAATACGGTATATGAGGATATCGCGTTTGCGCCAAGAAATTATGGATTGTCAGAGGATGAAGTGGCAAAACGGGTGGAGCAGGCTCTTGATTTGACGGGCATTCACTATTTAAAAGACCGTCAGATTTACAAAATGTCAGGTGGAGAGAAAAAGCTGGTTTCGATTGCCACGATTTTATCTATGACGCCGGATATTATTTTAATGGATGAGCCGTCCATTGCCCTTGACCCGGGAAACAGAAGAAATCTGATCCATATCTTAAATTCATTTGACCATTTAAAGATTATTGCATCTCATGATCTGGATATGATCCTGGATACATGCAGCAGGACAATTCTGATGGCAGAGGGAAGAATAATAGCGGACGGTAAAACAGAGGACATATTGAGGGACAGAGAATTGCTGGAAAAACATAATCTGGAGCTTCCGCTATGTTTGCAGAAAAGGTGATGTCTGCTACGCAGTCCAGCGTCAGTAAAACAATCGTAACTGTTCAGAACAGCAGAAAGTACAGGAAAAAGACAGGGTAGAAACACTATGGCAAATAAGAAAATGACAATGGCGGATATTGCAGAACTGGCCGGGGTGGCGAAAAGTACGGTGTCCCGGTATTTTAACGGCGGTTATGTGAAGCAGGAGACAAAAGATAAGATACAGAAGGTAATCGGAGCGTACAACTATGAACCGAATGCATTTGCAAGACTGAAGGCCAAAAAGAGTAATGTGATCGGTGTGGTAGTCCCGACCTTGAATTCCAAAATTACCAGCCGGGTGATCACGAGTATTGACCGGTATCTTCGTGACAGGGATTTCACGACCCTGATCAAGAATTCGGATCATGATATTGAGCTGGAGCTTCAGAATATTCAGAGACTGATTCATTTAAATGTTGACGGCATCCTTCTGAGTTCCATTTCGATCACAAACGAACACAAAAAGATTTTTAAAGAGTCTTCCATACCAATTGTGGTGCTGGCACAGGACTGCCAGGACGGGATCTCCATCGTTGATGATGATTACAATGCGGGGAGATTCATAGGAGAATACATTGGGAAAGCAGGACATAAAAAGGTTGGCTATATCGGCGTCTATGAGACGGATGAGGCTGTAGGGATACGGCGGAAACAGGGAGTCCTGGATGGACTTAAGGAGTATGGGATCACGGAGCCTGTTGTTGTCAGGGGTGATTACAGCTTTATCGGAGGACAGAGAAAGACAGAAGAGATTCTGGAAAAGACAGAGGTTGATGCGATTATCTGTGCGACGGACAGGATTGCCTTCGGCTGCTATAAGGTTCTGCAGGACAAAGGCTTCCGGATCCCGGAGGATGTGTCGGTCACAGGATTCGGTGGCTACGATGAGAGCAGCCTTCTGACACCGGAGCTGACGACGATCAAATTTGATTCCTATGCGATGGGATACCTGGGAGCGGAGACCATTTTGAAGATCATAGAAGAGGAACCGGTTTCAAAAAAACAGGTCGTCGGTTATGAGTTTATAGAAGGGAAAAGTGTAAAAAGGGAAGAATAGTATCTGTTTTTGCAGACAAAACAGTTCCTGGACCGCAGGATCAATCATTTGGAAGAGAATGGTTGATTTCTGCGGTTCTTTTGTTCAAGTATAGATCTACCATATGATGACAGGGTCAAATGCTTTTGGGCACATCATCTGGTTAAAGTGTCAATAGTCCGAATTCACGCCAGTCCTGCATGAAAGTCTGAGAAAAGTGAATGGATTAAAAAAATGGAACCGATTCCATAAAAAGGGTTGACGAATAATGGAATATGCCGTATAATCTCAATATGAAACCGGTACCATAAAAACAAAGCAAAAGAAAAGGAGGATGGATATGGATTATGCAAAAATTGCCAGCCAGGTTATTGAGCAGGCAGGGGGAAAAGGTAATATTGAATCCGTTGCACATTGTGCAACCAGGTTACGGTTACAGTTAAGAGATGAGAGCTTGAGAAATGAAGACGCAGTGAGTGATATTGAGGGTGTAAAGGGCGTCTTTATGACGCAGACACAGTTTCAGATTATTTTTGGTTCCGGTCTTGTGAATCTGGTCTGCGCGGAAGTGCAAAAACAGTTGGGGAATGTGGCAGAGACAGCAGATCAGACCAAAACAGAGAAAAAGGAGAAAAAAGGAAATCTCCTGCAGCGGTTTGTGAAAATGTTAAGTGATATTTTTGTGCCGATCATTCCGGCTATTGTTGCCGGCGGACTTTTAATGGGTATCAACAATCTTTTAACATCAGCATTGTTCAACGGGCAATCGCTGATCGAGCTTTATCCGCAGTGGGCAGGTCTCGCGACGGCGATCAATACGTTTGCAAATGCACCGTTTACCTTTCTGCCGGTATTGATCGGATTCAGCGCTACCAAAAAGTTTGGCGGTAATCCGTATCTGGGAGCGGCCATGGGTATGATCATGGTTCATCCGGATCTGCTGAATGCCTACAGCATAGGAGTTGCAGCGCCTCCGGTCTGGTCCATCTTTGGATTTGATATTCCGGCGATCGGATATCAGGGAACGGTGCTTCCCGTACTTGCAGTATCCTTTATTCTGGCAACGATCGAAAAGAAGCTGCATAAGGTAACACCGACCTGGCTGGACAATCTGACGACGCCGTTACTTTCCATCCTGGTTACATCATTTTTAACCTTTATCTGTGTAGGACCTGTGTTAAGGGAAGCAGGTAACTTACTGGCATCAGGGATCACATGGCTTTACAATACACTGGGATTCGTCGGAGGCGGTATTTTCGGACTTGTGTATGCGCCCATCTGTCTGACGGGTATGCATCACAGCTTTATTGCGATCGAGACGCAGCTTATCAGCAATGTGGCGCAGACGGGAGGAAGCTTTATCTTCACAACAGCCAGCATGAACAATGTAGCACAGGGAGCAGCCGTGATCGCAGTTTTATTCCTTACCAAAAATGAAAAAATGAAATCCATCTGTTCCGCATCCGGTGTGTCGGCCTTGCTTGGAATTACGGAGCCTGCGATGTTTGGTGTTACGTTAAAGTTAAAATATCCGTTTTACGCTGCCATCATCGGTTCTGCCGCAGGAAGCGCTTACTGTGCGGCAACAAAGGTTCTTGCACAGGCACTTGGAGCAGCCGGTCTTCCGGGATTTATCTCTATGAAACCGGAGTCTTATTTAAACTTTGCCATTGGTCTGGTGATATCCATGGCAGTATCTGCGCTGCTTACCGTTATTTTCTGGAAGAAAAACGGGATCGAACAGGAAGAAAAAAGGTAACTGTTCCGGATACATGACATTGGTACAGGAACAAGAACAGGTGAAAGGACTGCTATGTTTAAAAAGTACGAAAAAGTTTTCAGGGAAGATTATCAGGCCTGGTATGAAGAGAACAGGGACTACAGAGAGAGAGTCGCAAAGGATCCGAGAAGGCTCTGGTTTCATCTGATGCCGGAGACCGGATGGATGAATGATCCGAATGGGTTATGCCAGTTTCATGGAATTTATCATATTTATTATCAGTATACGCCATTTGAGCCCACAGGGGAGCTGAAGCTCTGGGGACATTATACGACAAAGGATTTCGTCCATTATAAAAAAGACGAACCGGTTCTGTTTCCGGATTCCGATGAGGATGCGCATGGAGCCTACTCGGGCTCCGCGCTGATAGAGGATGATAAGATCCATTTTTTCTACACCGGGAATCTGAAATATTTTGACAGGGAAGACTATGACTATATTAATTCAGGAAGGGGGAGCAACACCCTTACCTTTACCAGTGAGAACGGTCATGATTTTACACAGAAAGAGCTTCTGATGACAACAGCTGATTATCCTTCGGATATGAGCAATCATATCCGGGATCCAAAGGTATTCAAGAAAAACGGGATGTACTATATGGTTCTCGGAGCCAGGGACCGGGAAGGAACCGGGATGGTGCTGCTGTATCAGTCGAGGGATCTGAAAAGCTGGAGCTATAAAAGCCGGATCACAACAGAAGAAAAATTCGGGTATATGTGGGAATGTCCGGACCTGTTTGAACTGGATGGAGAGACGGTTCTGATCTCCTGCCCGCAGGGGGTAGCCTCCAGGGGAATTGATTTTGCAAATGTTCATCAATGTACTGCTATGAAGCTTTCCTGCGACTTTGAAAAGGATGTGTACGAGGTTCAGGATATTCAGCTCATGGACCGGGGATTTGACTTTTATGCGCCGCAGACCTTTCTGGATGAAAAGGGAAGGCGGATCCTGATCGGGTGGATGGGAATTCCGGATGCTGCCTACACCAATCCGACGACAGAAAACGGCTGGCAGCACGCACTGACCATTCCCCGGAAGCTCAGCATGAGAGAGGGACGGCTGGTTCAGGAACCGATTGAGGAAATGAAACAGCTTCGCACGGGGGAAGAAATGGTTCTTCCGTTTGATGAACAGCACGGGATCCATCAAAATACCTTTGTATATGAAGCGGTTGTGGAGTATAATCAGTGTGAAACGATGGAAATGGAACTTCGAGACGGTGTTACCTTATCCTATGGGGAGGAGATACTGACGCTGGATCTGGGGAAGTCTGGAGCAGGGAGAGATAAAAGACAGGTACGTGTAAAAAACCTGAAGGCACTTCAGATATTTGCAGATACCTCTTCCGTTGAGATCTTCGTAAATCACGGGGAAGAAGTATTTACTTCGAGAATTTACAGCATGGAGGGAAAGCTGTCCATACAAGGCCGCTGTCGGGGGAAAATGACCGTCTATTCTTTAGGAAAATTTTCGATAGAAGGAGGATACCATGAACAACAGACTGTGTGGAATCGGAGAAGCGTTGATTGATTTTATTCCGGAAGTAAAAGGACAAAGATTAAAGGATGTGCCATCCTTCCGGAGAGTGGCAGGGGGCGCACCTGCCAATGTGGCGGGAGCTGTGACGAAGCTGGGAATACCGTCAAAATTTCTGACAAGACTCGGGGAGGATCCCTTTGGAGACTACATCGAGGATGTTTTCCAGGAGGCCGGAATCGATACCTCTCATATTGTAAGAGGGAAGGAAGGTGAGACTGCGCTGGCTTTTGTATCCCTGGCAGCAGACGGCAACCGGGATTTCAAATTTTACCGGAAAAACAGTGCGGATCTTTTATACAGTGAAAAGGATATTCCGGAGAATGTACTGGACGACTGCGGGATGATCCACTTCTGCAGTGTGGATCTGGTGGAATCCCCGATGAAAGAGGCACATCGAAAACTGGTCCGGATGGCCATCAGGGAAAATGTGCTGGTATCCTTCGATCCGAATCTGCGCCTTTCCCTGTGGGAGGATCATGAGCAGCTGAAAAAAACAGTATGGGAGTTTCTTCCCAGTGCAGATATTTTAAAGATTTCAGACGAAGAGCTGGAATTTATCACAGGGTATACGGATATGCAGGATGCCGTTTCCGTACTGTTTGAAGGGCGTGTGAAGTATGTCATTTATACAAAGGGAAAGGATGGAGCGCAGATCTATACCAGAAACGGCATGGTGGAGGCTCCCGGATATTCTGTGGAGGTGCGGGATACAACAGGAGCAGGTGACTCGTTTATCGGGGCATTCCTCTACTGTATTCTGAGAGACGGAATCAGGGATCTGAATGGTGTAAGCCCGGATACCTTATACGAGTATCTCAGATTTGCCAACGCCTATGCGGCATATACCACCACAAAAGAAGGGGCTCTGGCGGCAATGGCAACCGGGGAAGAGATGAAGACCTGGATGGAGAGTCTCTGAGCTTACGGATAAAAAGAACATTTTGATAAAAAGAACATTCCGAGGGGAATGTTCTTTTTTGGTAACAGTTCAGAGTCATGCAGATTTATAAATATTTGCCTTGGGGAGCTTGCTCACCGGAG
>OLOS01000842.1_pt1 | contig 28984 bp, 20 predicted proteins | sample 1672631 | NCBI WGS metagenome assembly OLOS01 (sample SAMEA3136707, study PRJEB25190) | human gut metagenome | biome: human gut; feature: human-associated habitat; material: faeces | place: Austria | collected 2013 | reverse complement strand
GGAACATATGATTGAATTAAGGAATGTGACGAAGGAGTATTCCAAAGGTCACGCAGCCTTGAATGGTGTTTCCGTGAAGATTGAACGCGGAGAGTTCGTATTCATCGTTGGTGACAGTGGATCAGGTAAGTCTACATTGATCAAATTGATCATGAAAGAGTTGAATCCGACCGAGGGTACAATTATCGTCAACGGCCAGAATTTGAACCGTATGAAACACAGAAACATTGCTAAATACAGAAGAGGACTTGGAGTTGTATTCCAGGATTTCCGTCTTCTGAAGGATCGTAATATTTATGAGAATATTGCATTCGCTTTGCGTGTGACTGAGACACCGACCCGTGTGATCAAGAAGAAGGTACCAGCAGCTCTGTCACTGGTAGGACTTGCACAGAAGTATAAGTCATTCCCAAAGGAACTCTCAGGTGGAGAGCAGCAGCGAGTAGCGATTGCAAGAGCAATTGTAAATGAACCTGCCATTCTGCTGGCGGACGAGCCGACAGGAAACCTTGACCCGACAAACTCATGGGAGATCATGAGTCTGTTAAAAGAGGCGAATGAGCGTGGAACAACAGTACTTGTTGTTACACATAACCAGGAGATCGTAAACGAGATGAACGAACGCGTCATTACTATGAAGCAGGGCGTAATCGTCAGTGATGAGAAAAAAGGTGGGTATATAGATGAGGATTAGTACATTTGGATACGTTGGAAAGCAGGGCGTTAAGAATATCTGGAGAAACAAGATGTTTTCACTCGCATCCATAGCGACGATGTCAGCATGTATTTTCCTGTTTGGATTGTTTTTCTCGATACTTGTTAACTTCCAGTATATTATTAAAAGTGCAGAAGAAGGTGTTGCAATCACCGTACTCTTTAATGATGACGCAACAGAGGAACAGAAGAAAGAGATCGGTGAGCAGCTTGAATCCCGTGATGATGTCTCGGAAGTGAAGTATGTGTCAGCAGATGATGCATGGGCAGAATTCCAGAAAGATTATTTTGGAGACAACCCGGAACTTGCAGAAGGTTTTAAGGATGATAACCCGCTGGCACATTCTGATAACTATGAAGTCTACATGAAGACGGTAAAAGGTAATAATAAGGATCTGATTGCGAAGAGTAAGTCTCTTTCAGCTACGCAGCAGGATCTGGTTAAATTTGCACAGAGTCTGGACGGAGTTAGACAGGTCAATAAGTCAGATGTTGTAGCGAACACACTTTCCAGTGTGAATATGCTTGTTGCATATGTTTCAATTGCGATTATCGCAATTCTTCTCGGAGTATCGATCTTCCTGATCAGTAATACGGTAACAACAGGTATTACAGTCAGAAAAGAAGAGATTGCAATCATGAAATATATCGGAGCGAAGGACTTTGTAGTAAGATCACCATTCGTGATCGAAGGTCTGATCATCGGATTATTCGGTGCAGTTATTCCGCTTGCTCTGTTATATTTCCTTTATGACAAGGCTGTAGTATATATTATGGAGAAGTTTAGCATTCTGAAGAATATCATTACATTCCTTCCGGTTGGAAATGTATATATCTATTTGTTGCCAATCGGACTTGCAATGGGAATTGGAATTGGATTCCTCGGAAGTTACTTCACTGTTCGTAAGCACTTAAGAGTGTAATAGGAGATACCTATGAAAAGACGGATGAGAAAGGTGACAGCACTGGTTCTGTCAGTCGGAATGATGCTGTCAATGACAATTACTTCCGGTGCTGTGACAATTGATGAAGCGCAGAAAAAAGCAGATGAGTTGCAATCACAGAAGAGTGCAGCTCAGGCTGAAAAAGATACACTTGCTGCGAAACTTAATTCCATAATTGACCAGATGAACAAGACGCAGGAAGAATTAAGTGCCAAGGAAACTGAAATTTCAACAGCTGAGGAAGAGCTTGTACAGGCGAAGGTTGATGAGGATGATCAGTATAACAGCATGAAGAAGAGAATCAAATTCATGTATGAGGGTGGTAATACCAAGTTCCTTGAGATACTGATGTCCAGCAGCAATATTGGTGATCTGCTCAATAAAGCGGAGTATGTATCAAAGCTTTCTTCCTATGACAGAGATATGCTTGTTGCTTTTCAGGAAACGGTGAAAGCTGTAGAAGAAAAGGAAGCAAAGCTTAAAGATGAGTATGAGAAACTGAATACATTACAGACAAGCTTGGTAAGTCAGCAGACGGAAGCACAGAATCTGATCAGCAGTAAGGAAGCACAGATTGCGGAGATTCAGAATCAGATTACAGATAATGCGAACATTCTTGCAGATCTCAAGGCGAAAGCAGAAGCAGCAAAACGTCTTCAGGAAGAGCAGGCAGCGGCTGCTGCTGCGGCGGCAAAGAAGAACAATAGCGGAAGCAGTAGTAACGGAAGCAGTAGTTCCAGACCGGCTTCCAGCGGAAACGTGGTGAGCGGAAGTGGATATTTTACACATCCATGTCCGGGAATGACGTACCAGTCCAGTTATTTTGGAGAGGTTCGATCTTTCGATTCAAGACCACATAAAGGAAATGATTATGCCGCACCGACAGGAACACCTACATATGCAGCAGCAGCCGGAACAGTCATTACGGCAGGCTGGAGCAACAGTGCAGGAAACTGGGTTGTTATAAGCCATGGAAATGGATTGGTGACAAAGTATATGCATCACAGCTCAATTTGTGTGAGTGCCGGTCAGAGAGTAGCAAAAGGACAACAGATTGGATATGTTGGTTCTACAGGATATTCAACCGGAGCACATCTACATTTCCAGGTGGAGCTTAACGGAACACCAGTGAATCCAAATAATTATATGTAAGACAAAGGGATTCAAAATCTTCCTTTCATGTTTACATGAAAGTGATTCAAAGAATAAAGGGGGACAAAGTGGAAGATTCTGCTTTGTCCTTTTCTTTAAATAACAGCGAAAGGGACAGACAATGGAACAGAAAAAGAAAAAGGGATATGGAGCCGGGATTGTTACCGGAATTCTTGCAACAGTTCTTGTCAGCCTGCTTCTCCTTGGGGGATTCAGGGTCATTACGAACACAGCCGGCAGTTATGCATCTGGTAAAGTGACAGAAAAAGAGGTATCAAAAAAACTGAATAAGCTGAATGCTTTGATTGATAAATATTATCTGTATGAAGATGAAATTGATACAGATAAGCTGGCAGAAGGAATTTATTCCGGATATACGAGTGCACTGGGAGATAAGTACACTGTTTATTATGATGAAGATGAGACGAAAGCTCTGATGGAATCAACAAGCGGAACATTTTCAGGTGTGGGTGCAACGCTGACAAAAGATGCGGATACGGGCTATGCGACAATTGTAAATGTCTATGAAGACTCTCCGGCAGAGAAAGCAGGACTGAAAGCAGGAGATATCCTGGAGAAAATCGATGACCACGAGGTTGGTGATGAGCAGCTAGATACGGTGGTGTCCTGGATCAAAGGGGAAAAGGGAACAGATGTAAAGATTACAGTTCTCAGAGACGGAGAAGAGCTGGAACTGACTGCCACACGAGATACGATCGAAGTGAAGACAGTTTCGTATGAGATGAAGGAGAACCAGATTGGCTATATCAGAGTGTCTGAGTTTGATACAGTAACTTATGACCAGTTTAAAGAAGCGTTGGACGATCTTGAAAAGCAGGGAATGCAGGGTCTTATTGTTGACCTGAGAAACAACCCGGGCGGAAGTCTTGATACAGTTACAAATATGCTGCGTCTGCTTCTTCCGGAAGGTACAATTGTATCGACAAAGGACAAGAATGGAAAGACAGACGAAATCACTTGTGACGGAACTCATGAATTTAAGAAACCAATGGCAGTTCTTGTAAACCAGTACAGTGCCAGCGCATCTGAAATCTTCAGCGGTGCAGTACAGGATTATGGAACAGCGAAGATTGTCGGAGTTACAACGTATGGAAAAGGTGTTGTGCAGCAATTGATGGATCTGGGAGATGGAACCTGTCTGAAAGTGACGATTGCAGAGTATTATACTCCAAATGGAAGAAGCATCAATGGGAAAGGTGTTGAGCCGGATGTCGAGGTGGAGTATCAGTATGACGAAGAGAATCCCAAAGCGGATAACCAGCTGGATCAGGCATTAAGCACAGTTCAGGGAGAAATTAGTGAAAGTACACAAAACCGATAGGTTGAAAATATCTTGTTTTGATGAAAAGTTAAAATGTGTGACAATTTGAATAAAACCTCTTGAAAATCAAAAAACTCTGTGCTAATATTGGAAACAAGTTTTAGCAGACTAAAGTGCTGAACCAGAAAAAGGCTAAGAACAAGACTCTGATTCACAGAAACTGACAGGAAGTTGGCGTCACCGACTGAGAGCGCCGGACAGCGGAGCGGATTAAGGGAACACTTGGGAGCTGGCTGTCTGAACAGATGAAGTAGGGCAGCACGTGGAGCATACGTTACATGCAAAGAGTGGAATCTGGCTTACACAGGGATAAGATTTGAAATGTGAAGACTGAGATTCAATGCGGGTGGTACCGCGGATATTATGATTGTAATTTCCGTCCCGGGATACTGATGTATCCCGGGGCTTTTTTATTTAGAAAGCTTCTTCCCGGGATGCTGGAATCTGAAAGGAGAAGAATTATGGAATTTGTAACAGGTGTAAAAAAGAAGGAAACATTGGAACTGAGTGAACTTCTCGAAGAGGGAAGAATTGGAACCGAAGTGAAAGTAAATGGTGCGATCCATACGATCCGTGATATGGGAACAATTGCATTCATTATTCTCAGAAAAAGAGAAGGACTTGTTCAGTGTGTATATGAAGAAGATATTTCCAAATTTGACTTGAAAGATGTGAAGGAAGCAGATACAGTAGAGGTAACAGGTGTGCTTGTAGAGTCTGCGAAAGCTCCGAATGGGATTGAGATTCGCCTTGGTGAATTGAAGATCTTAAGTGAGCCGGCAGAGCCAATGCCGCTTCCGATTGCAAAGTGGAAGCTGAACACATCTCTGGAAGCAAAATTAAACTACAGACCGATTTCTCTGAGAAATATCAGAGAGCGTGCGAAGTTCAGAATTCAGGAAGGAATCGTAAGAGGGTTCCGTGATTTCCTTTATAAAGAAGGATTTACAGAGATCCATACTCCGAAAATCGGTGCCAAGAGTGCAGAGGGCGGTGCGAACCTTTTCCGTCTGGAGTATTTCCACAGACCGGCGATCCTTCAGCAGAGTCCACAGTTCTATAAGCAGATGATGGTCGGAGTATTCGACAGAGTCTTTGAGACAGCGCCAGTATTCCGTGCAGAGAAACACAACACAAAGCGTCATCTGAATGAGTACACAAGCCTTGATTTCGAGATGGGATATATTGATGGATTTGAAGATATCATGGCAATGGAAACGGGATTTCTTCAGTATACGATGGAGCTGTTGAAGAAAGAGTATGCAAGAGAACTTCAGATTCTGAATATTGAAGTACCGAAGACAGATAATATTCCGGCAGTAAGATTCGACGAGATCAAACGACTGGTATCCGAGAAGTATGACAGAAAGATCAAGAACCCATTTGACCTGGAACCAGAGGAAGAGACATTGATCAGCCGTTATGCGAAGGAAGAATGGGATGCAGATTTTGTATTCGTTACTCATTACCCATCAAAGAAACGTCCATTCTATGCAATGGATGATCCGGAGGATCCGACTTACACGCTCAGTTTTGACCTGCTTTTCAGAGGAATGGAGATCACAACCGGCGGACAGCGTATTCATGATTATCATGAACTTCTTGCGAAGATGGAGAAGCGAGGTATGACAGATGAAGGCATGGAGCAGTATTTAAGTGCATTTAAGCATGGAATGCCACCACACGGAGGTCTTGGAATAGGTATGGAACGTCTGACAATGAAGATGATGAACGAAGACAATGTAAGAGAAACAACATTATTCCCAAGAGACTTAAGTCGTCTGGAACCATAAGAAGAAAATACAAAAAACGGGTCAATCCCCCTGGATTGAACGAAAAAACTGTTGGATGTGAAGGTCTGAACTGAGAAAGAGAACTGCCCACAGGATGTTGTGGTCAGAAACTTAAGGAGTAGAAACGAGGGAGGATCTTTATGTTTAAGAAAAAAGAATGTTATCTTTGCGGAGGTAAATTGATTGATGGCCGTTGCAGTTCCTGTGGGCTGGATAACACAAAGCTGGAGAAAAAGAATTACAGGCTGAATGAGAGCAGCTTTGATCGCAAGAAAAAAATGACATATTCCCAGAAACGACAGAATGAGACTGGAGAGACAAAAAAACGGGAGAAAAAGCAGGATGCGGGACATCTCTGTGAGAGTCATAACGGACGGAAAAGAATGCAGACAGAATATCAGCAAAAAGAAAATCCGCGGATTGAAATCCCACAGACAGGGCAGATGCAGCTGGGTGGGCCGACGGTATTTAATCCGGCAAGGAAGGTTCATGCAGGATCTTACGAGGAACAGAAAAAGGCAAGGAAAATCAGTGGAATTCTTGCGGGAATCATCGTAGCAATCGTAGCATTTGCAAGCATTGCAGGTTCCGTTGGTGATTTCATTTCCTCATTTGGGGATGATTTTCATTCCTCAGATTATGACTGGAATGATGATGGCAGCGAAGTGGATTCTGAGTATGATCCATATATGAATACAACGAGAGAACTTTCTGAGACAGGAGCAACTTATGATTGTGTATTAGGATATGGGGAGTATGAGATCGGAGCACAGATCCCGGAAGGAACTTATGAAGTGGAGCTTGTCTCAGGAGAAGGCTCCATGCAGCAGGATGATCCTGAGAATTCGATTTATTACTATTCTTATTTTAGTGAAGATGAGTCAGATACGGATGCAGGAGATTATCTGGACGATGTGAGATTGTATACAGGAGGTCATCTGAAGATTAATACAGGACTGGTTGTCCAGTTTCATTCTGAGAATGCACAGACGGAACAGATGCAGCTGGAAGAAAATCCGCTGACGGAACAGGTAACATTGAAAGCCGGAAACACTTATACGGCGGGAACAGATTTCCCGGCAGGATGGTATGATGTGACCGAGGCATCAGGAGTTGACTGGGCGGAGCTTCATTACAAGATTTATCTTGGTGATTTTTATGATAAGGAAAATGAAAATCTCAATTATGAAAATTATGGACTCTGGTTTTATGATACAGATGGATCAGAATCTTATAGAAATGCAGTTTTCCCGGAGGGAACGGAGCTGGAAGTGGATGATGGGGACTTAATCCTGACGCCGTCCGGCTCAGTAAAAAACCAGAATTATGACAGTTTCTATGATATGTACCGCTACAGGTCGCAATAAGCTGAGAAATTTATGATACTGATTTTGGGAATTGTCAGGATTAGCAAAGACAGAGTAGAAAGAAAGGATGATTAAATTGGCAAATAAAATATCCGATGAAACAATCGAGTATGTAGGAATCCTTGCAAAGCTGGAACTTTCAGAGGAAGAGAAAGAAGCAGCGAAAAAAGACATGGAGCAGATGTTGGATTATATAGATACATTAAATGAACTTGACACAGCAGGAATCGATCCGATGTCTCATGTATTTCCGGTACAGAATGTGTTCCGTGAAGATGTTGTGACAAACGGAGATAACAAAGAAGCGACACTTGCGAATGCACCACTTCGTAAAGAGGACAGTTTTGAAGTGCCGAAGACAATTGGTTAAGGGAGTGAGAGCAGATGGATTTATTAAAACTTACAGCCCTTGAACTGGGCGAGAAGATCAAAGCAAAAGAAGTAACTGTACGAGAAGCAGTCGATGCAGTGATTGGACAGATCAAAGAAGCGGAGTCAGAGATTCATAGCTTTGTGACGATAGATGAAGAAGGTGCTTATGCACAAGCGGAGGAAATTCAGAAGAAAATAGATGTGGGCGAACTGACAGGTCCACTTGCAGGAGTTCCGGTTGCAGTAAAAGATAATATGTGTATCGAGGGACAGCTTACCACATGTAGTTCAAAGATTCTTTCCAACTTCAAACCGACCTATACGGCAGAGGCAGTTGAGAACCTCAGAAAAGCAGGAGCGGTTATCATTGGTAAGACAAACATGGATGAATTTGCCATGGGAAGTACAACAGAGACGTCTTATTACGGACCGACACGCAATCCGCACAACACAGCGCATGTTCCGGGAGGTTCTTCCGGTGGTTCCTGTGCGGCAGTGGCAGCGTCCGAATGTTATTATGCACTTGGATCTGATACCGGCGGATCCATTCGTCAGCCGAGTTCTTTCTGTGGAGTTGTCGGACTAAAACCAACTTATGGAACCGTTTCCCGATATGGACTTATCGCATATGGATCTTCTTTAGATCAGATTGGACCGGTAGCGAAAGATGTATCGGATTGTGCGGCAATTCTTGAAGCAATTGCATCCCATGATCCGAAGGACAGCACTTCCATGGATCGTGATGATTGTGATTTCACAGAAGCACTTGTCGATGATGTGAAAGGACTCCGTATTGGAATCCCAAGAGACTATATGGGAGAAGGTCTGGATCCTGAAGTAAATGATGCTGTGATGAAGGCAGCAAAAGTACTCGAAGAAAAGGGTGCGATTGTTGAGGCGTTTGATCTGCGACTTGTAAAATATGCAATCCCTGCTTATTATACGATCGCAGATGCAGAGGCAAGTTCTAACCTGGAACGTTTTGATGGTGTGAAATATGGTTATCGTACGAAAGATTACGATGGACTTCATAACATGTACAAGAAAACACGTTCAGAAGGATTTGGTCCGGAAGTAAAGAGAAGAATCATGCTTGGATCTTTTGTCTTAAGTTCAGGATATTATGATGCTTACTATCTGAAGGCACTTAGAACAAAAGCTTTAATCAAGAAAGAGTTTGACCGTGCATTCCGTAATTATGACATCATTCTCGGACCGGCAGCACCGACAACTGCTCCGGAGCTTGGAAAGAGCTTAAGTGATCCGATGAAGATGTATTTGGGAGATATTTATACAATCTCAGTCAATCTTGCAGGTCTTCCGGGAATGAGCGTTCCGGTTGGAAAAGACAGCAAAGGACTTCCAATCGGTATGCAGCTGATCGGAAATGTATTTGAAGAAAAAACTTTGATCCGTGCAGCATATACCTATGAGTGTGCGACAAAGAAGATGCATGAAACACTGGCATCTGTCGGTCTTATGTCAGAAAAGGAGGTGCGTTAACAATGGCAAAGCAGTATGAAACAGTCATTGGACTGGAAGTGCATATTGAGCTGGCTACAAAGACAAAGATCTTCTGTGGATGCAGCACAGAATTCGGTGGCGCACCGAATACACATACTTGTCCGGTATGTACTGGTATGCCGGGATCGCTTCCGGTGTTGAATAAACAAGTTGTAGAATATGCTATGGCAATTGGTCTTGCAACAAACTGTAAGATTACACAGGTATGCAAATTTGACCGTAAAAACTATTTCTACCCGGATAACCCGCAGAACTATCAGATTTCCCAGCTGTATCTCCCGATTGCCAGAGATGGATATGTAGAGATCGAGAGTGGTTCAGGAAAGAAGAAAGTAAGAATCCACGAGATGCATATGGAAGAAGATGCAGGTAAGCTGGTTCATGATGAGTGGGATGATACGTCACTTGTCGATTATAACCGAAGCGGTGTGCCACTTGTAGAGATCGTATCTGAACCGGATATGCGTTCCGCGGAGGAAGTTATTGCTTATCTTGAAAAATTGCGTATGATCGTGCAGTATTTAGGAGCATCTGATTGTAAGCTTCAGGAAGGTTCTATGCGTGCAGATGTCAACCTGTCTGTCCGTGAAGTCGGATCCGATCAGTTTGGTACAAGAACAGAGATGAAGAACCTGAACTCATTTAAGGCAATCGCACATGCAATTGAAGGCGAGCGTCAGAGACAGATTGAGTTGATCGAAGAAGGAAAACAGGTTGTACAGGAGACAAGACGCTGGGATGACAACAAAGAGCATTCTTATGCAATGCGTTCCAAAGAGGATGCACAGGATTATCGTTATTTCCCGGAACCAGACCTTGTTCCGATCGTGATCAGTGATGAATGGATCGAGAAAATTAAATCTCAGCAGCCGGAACTTCGTACGGAGAAGCTGGAGCGTTACAAGGAACAGTTTGATATTCCGCAGTATGACGCAGAGATCATCACAGGTTCTAAGAAAATGGCCGATCTTTTTGAGGCAACAACAGCAATCTGTGAGAAACCGAAGAAAGTTGCAAACTGGCTGATCGGAGAGACCTTCCGTCTGATGAAAGACAATGGAATGGAGCCGGAAGATTTAACATTCTCTCCGGAGAACCTGGCAAAATTAATTGATCTTGCGGAGGCAGGAACCATTAACAGTTCTGTGGCAAAAGATGTATTCAAGCAGATTTTCCATGAGGATATAGATCCTGAGAAATATGTCGAAGAACACGGGCTTAAGATGGTGAACGATGAAGGTGCACTCCGTGAGACAGCTGCCAAAGTGATCGCAGACAACCCACAGGCAGTCGCAGACTTCAAAGGCGGTAAAGAGAAAGCAATCGGAGCACTGCTTGGACAGACAATGCGCGCCATGAAGGGGAAAGCAAACCCTGGAATGGTGAACCAGGTGCTGCGAGAGTTGTTAAAATAAAATTTGATTTGTCTGTTAGGATTCCTGTAAATGGAACAGATACATTTATTGACTAAGAGCCAGAGCAGTTACCGTGAGTGGTGTCTGTCTGGCTCTTACTAACATACGGAACAAAGTGTATTCGGAACGCTCCTGCCTTACATGTGTCCTCAACAATAAAGAGACAAAAGCACTTGGTTATTCAAACGAGAAGTGATAGTTCAATAGTGACGGAGCCAACCAGACAAATCTAATTTGTTGTATTGACAGTTTGAAAAATGTCTGCTATATTACAAGTAGAACACAGAGAAATAATAAACTATATATGTTCAAAACAATAAGAGATTCGGAAGGATGTGGAAAGAATGAAACGAGATTATTATGAAGTGCTTGGGCTGTCAAAGGGCGCAGAGGATAAAGAGATAAAGAGAGCATATCGTAAGCTGGCGAAGAAGTATCATCCGGACACGAATCCTGGGGATAAAGAAGCGGAGAAGAAATTCAAAGAAGTGACGGAGGCGTACTCTGTACTGAGTGATCCGGAGAAGAAGAAACTGTATGACCAGTTCGGTCATGCTGCATTTGATCAGAGCGGTGCTGCAGGTTCCGGATATGGAAATGCCGGTACAGGTGGCTTTGGAGGATTCGGCGGAAACGGCGGATTCAAAGGCGGTACTTACCGTAGTTATGGTGGACCGGGAAGTGGATATCAGGAGTATCATTTCGAAGGTGGCGACATGGATGATATGTTTGATGACATTTTCGGAAATATGTTCCATGGAGGAAGTGCTTCAGGTCGCAGCAGAAGAACATCAGGATTTACCGGAGGATTTGGAGGTGAAAGCTTTAAATCAAAAGGTTCTGATATCAAGGCAGGTATCACTGTAGGATTTGACGAGGCTGCATTTGGTGGAGATAAGGTTATTACTCTGAGTAATCCGGAAAATCCAGGACAACCGGGACAGTCACTGAAGGTTCATATTCCGGCAGGTATTGATAACGGAAAGTCAATCCGTTTAAGAGGAAAGGGAATGCCGGGAACCGGTGGTGGTGAAGCCGGAGATCTTCTGTTGAAAGTAACAGTTGCTCCGAAACCTGGATATGAGCGAAAAGGTATGGATGTATATACAACCGTATCTGTTCCGTATACAACAGCTGTGTTCGGAGGTGAGGCATTGGTCCATACACTGTATGGAGATGTTATGTGTAAGATTAAAGAGGGAACACAATCGGGTTCCAAGATTCGTCTGAGAGGTAAGGGAATTGTTTCGATGAAAGATTCATCCGTTCACGGAGACCAGTATGTGACAATTCAGATTGAAGTGCCAAGAAACTTAAGTCCGCAGGCAAGACAGAAATTAAAAGAGTTTGAAGAAATCTGTCAGGGGAGTTCAAGAACAGCATAAATAGATGAAAAGACCAGAGGCTTGTTTTACAAATTGAAACAAGAACCTCTGGTCTTTTCTGCTGTTTAGAATATTGCTGTAGCTGTTTAGAAGTTACTGTGAGCAGTAACGTTTTGCACAGGTACAATTTATAGCCACTGACTCAGAAATTTGAAGCCAGTAACAAACGAATTATAATTGGGATTCTGCTAGTCACGTTCCCAACGACCGGAAGCACCACATGGAAGAACCAATCCTGAATCTGTAACAGGAAGTCCGATCTCCTGAGAATCTACATGTCCGTTCCAAGGTTTTAATTCAGTTGAGATCATGTAGGTAAGTACGGCAGGAGCAAGTCCTGTTGTATAAGAATTCACAAGGAAGAACAGTGCATCCTTGGAAAGAATCTTTGTACAAAGCTTGATGAGTGGATGGATCATATCTTCAATCTTCCAGATCTCGCCTTTTGGTCCACGCCCATATGACGGCGGATCCATAATGATTGCATCATAAGTGTTGCCACGGCGAATCTCGCGCTCAACGAACTTCACACAGTCATCGACAAGCCAGCGGATCGGTGCATCTCCCAGACCGGAAGAAACCGCATTCTCCTTTGCCCATGTCACCATACCCTTAGATGCATCTACATGAGTAACCTGCGCTCCGGCAGCTGCCGCTGCAAGTGTAGCACCTCCGGTATAAGCAAAAAGGTTCAGTACCTTGACCGGACGTCCAGCATTCTTAATCTTCTCAGAGAACCAGTCCCAGTTAGTTGCCTGCTCAGGGAAGAGTCCTGTGTGCTTGAAACTAAATGGTTTTAAATTAAATGTGAGAGAACCGTAATGGATCTGCCACTGCTGTGGGAGACTAAAAAACTCCCATTCACCGCCACCCTTTTTGCTACGGTGATAATGTCCGTTCATCTCTTTCCAACCGCGGTTCTTCTTAGGAGTATCCCAGATGACCTGCGGGTCCGGACGGACAAGAAGATAATTTCCCCAACGCTCAAGCTTTTCGCCACCTGAGCAGTCAAGAATTTCGTAATCTTTCCAATTATCTGCAATCCACATGAATTAGTTAATCCTTTCTACAAAAAATACTTGTAATCATACAGAGACAATCTCAAAGAACGATACATTTTTGAAATTGTTTCGTTTTATATCGTCTATAACATTTCTATTATAATAGAAAGTCCTATGGTAATGCAATGAAAATTTTCAGATTCAGAAATCAAGTGTTGCCAGCCGGTATTGTTCACACGATGTGTGAACAGCATTCTTATAAATGGACTGGTTAAAATGCACTATAAACCTACTAAACACATAGGAATATAAAAACAAAACGCCGAAAACATATAAAACATATTGACAAGGTAGGTTAATAAGATGTATTATACGCCTATCGAATCTGAGATGCGAAAAAGTAACAGAGTTACATCAAATGATAGATGGAGTGATGAGTATGATAAAAGTAGAACATGCAAACAAAACATTTTCCGGGAAATACGGTACAGTACATGCGCTGCAGGATGTCAGCATTCATGTAGAGAAAGGTGACATCTACGGAATTATCGGATTTTCCGGAGCAGGTAAATCAACTTTGATCCGGTTGGTAAATGGATTAGAGACACCGGATACGGGAAATGTTATAGTCCAGGGAGAAAATCTTGGGAATCTGAAAAAAACGCAGCTTCGCAAGCTTAGAAGAAAAATCGGAATGGTTTTTCAGCAATTTAATCTTCTTGAATCAAAAACAGTGTATCACAACATTGCATTGCCATTGATTCTTGAAAAGGCACCAAAGGAAGAGATTGATAAGAAAGTAAAAGAAGTACTCCGGTTTGTAGAACTGGAAGATAAGAAAGATGTTTATGTAAGCCAGCTTTCGGGAGGACAGAAACAGAGAGTGGGAATCGCAAGGGCACTGACAACAACACCGGACATTCTGCTCTGTGACGAGGCAACAAGTGCACTGGATCCGCAAACTACAGAATCCATTCTGAAACTGCTTAAGAAGATTAACCGGGAGATGGGAGTTACAATCCTTCTGATCACACATCAGATGCAGGTCGTTCAGATGATCTGTAATAAAGTAGCAGTTATGGAGAACGGACAAGTAGTAGAGGCCGGAAGTGTGCTTGATGTATTCGGAAAGCCACAGGCACCTGTTACAAGAAGATTCGTTCAGACTGTAGTAAATGATCAGATTCCTGAAAGCATTCTAAGTCTTGTGAAAGAACAGAAAGAACATTTCCGGGTAGAGAGGCTTAAGTTTATCGGAAGCAGTGTAAAACGACCTGTGATTTCAGATATCTGTCATGTGGATGGAATTGTAGTAAATATTCTGGGAGCGACCGTGCAGGAATTGCAGGAGAATGTAATGTGTGTGTTCATTTTGCAGCTGATCGGAACGGAAGAGAAAATATTAGAAGCTGAGAAACAGATTGATGAGAATGGAGTAATCAGAGAAAGAGTGGAGGCGATTTAATGGAACAAGAGTATTTTGGAGTATCACTGGAAAAGTTACTGACCAGTGGTGGACAGACATTATATATGGTTGCATGGTCACTGATTATTGGAACAATCATAGGAATTATTTTGGCACTGATCCTTGTACTTTGCCGTAAGGGAGGACTGATAGAGAATCTGATCCTTTACAATATTGTAAGTATCTACATTAATATAGTAAGAAGTATTCCATTTGTGATCTTACTGGTAGCGATCATGCCGTTGACAAGGGCAATTGTCGGAACGACCATCGGAAGTACAGCATCACTTGTCCCGCTTGTTATTTATATCAGTCCATATCTTGCACGCTTGATGGAAAATAGCTTACTGGAGATTAATCCGGGTATTCTGGAAGCGGCTGAAGCAATGGGGGCATCTACCTGGCAGACGATTCGGTATTTTCTGCTTCCGGAAACACTTGGATCTATCGTACTCGCATTGACAACAGGTACGATCGGGTTGCTTGGAGCATCAGCAATGGCTGGATATGTAGGCGGAGGAGGTGTCGGAGACCTGGCACTGACTTATGGATATCAGAGGATGAATACACCATTGATGATTTTTACTGTAGTTGTACTGGTTGTATTTGTACAGATCCTTCAGCTTGCAGGAAATACAATTTCAAGAAAACTCAGACAACATAGATAATCGATTAAGAAAGAACGAGGAGAATTATATTATGAAAATCAAGAAAATTATTGCAGGATTATTAGTAGCGACAACAGCATTCAGCCTGGCAGCATGCGGAAATTCAGGTTCAGGAGATACGAAGAAAAGTGACGCGGATACATCAGAGAAAAAGGAAATCGTCTATGGAAAATCCCAGGGACCATATACAGAACTTTTCGAAGATGCAATTGTTCCAATTCTTGAAAAAGAAGGATATACTCTGAAAGCTGTTGACCTCTCAGATCTTCAGACAGCAGATGTTGCACTGAATGACGGAGATGTAGATGTCAATGTAGAACAGCATACAGCATACATGGACAGTTTCAATCAGAGTTATAACGCAGATCTGGTTGCAATCAGTCCGATTCCAACTGTTCCGGCAGGAGTTTATTCAGAAAAATACGATTCTGTAGATGAAATCCCGGATGGTGCGAAGGTTGCAGTCCCAAATGATGCGTCCAACACAGCACGCTGCTATCTGATGCTTCAGAAAATCGGTTGGATTAAGCTTGACGAGAAGGCTGATCCATCTACAGTTACACAGGATGATATTGTAGAGAACCCACATAATATTGAATTTACAGAAATGAACAGCATGACAATTCCGGCAGCAGAATCTGATTTTGATTATATTGCAATCACAGGAAGTGTTGTATATAATGCAGGCATTGATGCTTCTACAGCACTGGCCAATGAAGATATTTCAGATTATCTTGTACTTCAGGTTGTTGTAAAAGAAGAGAACAAAGATGCAGATTGGGCACAGGCAATCGTGGACGCATACCACTCAGATGAATTCAAACAGTATATGAAAGAAAACAATGATGGATTATGGTGGATCCCGGAGGAGCTTCAATAATTAAGAAAGGCAGTGATGAAAATGGATCAGACAGAAAAATTAATCCTAGAAGCAATCGATCAGCACAGAGATGAGATCATTGAATTTGCCAGAGATATATACGATCATGGAGAACTTGGATATAAAGAATTCAATACAGCAGAAAAATTCATAAAGAAGATGGAAGAATTAGGTCTGCGCACAGAAACCGGACTTGCAATTACAGGAACAAAAGCGTATTTAAATGAAGAAAAGAAAGATACAGCAAGCCTTGCACTTCTTGGAGAGCTTGATGCACTTAGGATTCCGGAGCATGCTCATGCGAATCCAGAGACAGATGCGGCACATTGCTGCGGACATCATGCACAGATGGCTGGAATCTTTGGTGCGGCACTGGCTCTTACAGTTCCGGAGATCGCGGAAAAACTGGATGGACAGGTGGTATTTTTTGCAACACCGGCGGAAGAGTATGGTGAAATTGGATTCAAAAATGAGCTGCGTGCACAGGGAAAAATAAAATATGGCGGTGGAAAATGTGAGCTGCTTCGTATCGGCGCATTTGATGATATTGATCTTTGTATTACACATCACATTGCACCGGGGGATGACATCATAGTAGGAAGCGGAACCGGAAATGGATTTGTATCTAAAGTGATCCGTTGTTTAGGTAAGGCAGCCCATGCGGCAGGAACACCGGAACAAGGTGTAAATGCTCTGTCGGCGGCGTCACTTGGTCTGCAGGCACTCGGTCTGAATCGAGAGACATTCCGTGATGAGGATTGTGTCCGTGTCCATCCGATCATTACAAAGGGTGGCAACCTGGTAAATGTAGTGCCTGATGAAGTTGTCGTAGAGACATTGGTAAGAGCTAAAACAATCGAGGCATTTACAGATGCAGCGAAGAAAACAGACCGATCCTTTCACGCAGGAGCTACTGCAATGGGAGCGAAGGTTGAAATCACAACACTTCCGGGATACCTTCCGACACTTGCGGAAGAAGCACTCCCAGAATTAAAAAGAGCAGCAGAACTTTCTGCACCGGAAACAAATGTGATCGAGGCCTCGGGACATACGGGAGGATCAACAGATGTCGGTGATGTCCAGCACTTAATGCCTGTATATACATTTAATACAGGTGGTGTAAAGGGTGGACTCCATCAGGTAGAATTTGAAGTGACGGATGAGGAAGAAGCTTATATTGTCACTGCGAAGATGTTTGCACTTGGAGCCTATGGACTTTTGAAAGAAAAAGCAGCAAGAAGCAGAGAACTTGTTAAAAATTATAAGCCGGTATTTGAAAATTCAGCAAAGTATGCGGAATTTATGGATCAGTTTGATTCGAAAGAAGTGTTAGAATAATTCTATACATTTCCCTACTTTTATGGTATAATTTAAAAGTTATTTTAATGATTTATCGATTTAATGTGATGAACAGTCGACATAATAATATCATAAGAGAAAGGAATTAGAGAAGTATGTTATCTACGATAGAATCAGTAAATAGTGCTGTGAATAACTTTATCTGGGGCGTTCCGGCTATGATCTGCATTATTGGAGTCGGGCTTTACTTAAGTATCCGGACCGGCTTCCTTCAGATCAGAAAATTTCCGTATGCGATGAAAGTGACAATCGGAAGGATGCTCCGCAAAAGAGATGCATCTGACGGTGCACTGACTCCGTTCCAGGCAGTTTGTACCGCGCTGGCGGCGACGGTCGGAACCGGAAATATCGCCGGAGTCGCAGGAGCAATCGCAATCGGAGGGCCGGGCGCAGTGTTCTGGATGTGGATCTCAGCACTTCTTGGAATGTGTACAAAGTTTTCAGAAGTTACTCTTGCAGTTCATTTCCATGAGACGAATGCAGAAGGAGATCGTGTCGGTGGACCGATGTATTATATCAAAAATGGTCTGAAAAAGCATTGGCACTGGCTGGCTTATCTGTTCGCTGCATTCGGAGTTCTGACTGTATTTGGAACGGGAAATGCAACACAGGTGAATACAATTACAACAGCAATCGATTCTGCACTTTTTAATTATGGAATCATAGAAAAGGATTCTGTTGGAACATTAAATCTGATTATCGGAATTGTACTTGCTATCCTGATCGGCATGATCCTTCTTGGAGGAATTAAGAGAATTGGACAGGTTACAGAAAAGCTTGTTCCATTTATGGCAGCAATTTATGTGATTCTGGCACTTGGCGTTGTTGTTCTGAATTTCCAGAACATTCCGAGCGTATTTGGATCCATTTTCGAAGGCGCATTTTCACCGGCATCTGTGACCGGAGGCGCCGTGGGATCTTTCTTTATGAGTATGAAGAAAGGTGTTTCCAGAGGAATCTTCTCTAATGAGGCAGGACTTGGTACAGGTTCTATCGCGCATGCATGTGCTGATACAAAAAAACCTGTGAAACAGGGATTTTTCGGAATCTTCGAAGTATTTGTTGATACCATTGTAATCTGTACATTGACAGCACTCGTTATTCTGTGTAGCGGTGTTCCGGTTGGATATGGAGAGGCAGCAGGAGCAGAACTTACTATTCTTGGATTTACATCCACTTATGGAAACTGGGTATCTATCTTTACAGCGGTTGCAATGTGCTGCTTCGCATTTTCTACGATTATCGGATGGGGATTGTACGGAACAAGATGTGTGGAATTCCTTCTTGGTACAAAAGCGAATAAGCCATTCATGGTACTCTATGCACTCGTTGCAATCGTTGGTGCTACAATGGAACTTGGACTGATGTGGAATATTGCCGAGACATTTAATGGTCTGATGGCAATCCCGAACCTGATTGCAGTATTCTTATTGTCAGGTGTAGTTGTAAAGCTTGTGAAAGAATACTTTGCGGGTGAAGGAAAAGAAAGTTAAAAATAAAACTAGATATAGAAGATTTAAAGCTCTGGTGTTTTTTGAAATCACCGGAGTTTTTTAATTGAGCAATGAAAAACATCTTATATCCCCCCACCTGGCTTGTGGGTTTGTTCTGTTTCTTATACAATAAATTGCATTGAAAGAAAATAGACAGCATGAGGAGAAAACGATGAAACGAAGAAAACTATCACAGGTGATCGCGGTAACCTTAGCAGTCTGCACGTTGGCAGGTTGTGTACTTACAGGCTGTGGAAGCAAATCAGACAATGCAAATAAAGAGACTACACAAAGCGGGTCTACACTAATCTATGGAAGTAATGATTACACAAGGATCAATCCGGCTATTGATGAGCATGGAGAGATTAATCTGCTTCTGTTTGACGGTCTGACAGCACATGATGAGAAGAATGAGGTGGTACCGGGACTGGCAGAATCATGGGAGCTGGATGACGCGACAAATACTTATACATTCCATCTTAGGGATGATGTAAATTGGCATGATGGAGAGAAATTTACGGCAGATGATGTTGAGTTTACGATCAAAGCAATCATGGATCCGGACAATGAATCAGAGATTGCTTCTAATTATGAGGATGTTACAGCAATCAATGTGATCGATGATAAGACGATTTCTTTTACACTTCGGGATAAGAATGTGGCATTTCTCGACTATATGACAATTGGTATCCTTCCGAAACACTTACTGGAAAGCAAGGATATGCAGACAGATGAATATTTCCATAATCCAATCGGAACGGGTCCGTATAAGATTCAGGAGTGGGATGAAGGACAGAGTATTACACTTGTAAAGAATGAGGATTATTATAAAGGAGCTCCGAAGATTGATACGATCGTGTTTAAGATTGTACCGGATGATAATGCAAAGGCACTTCAGTTAAAATCCGGTGAGATCAATCTGGCAAAGGTGACACCGAAGGATGCACAGAATTTCACAGATGATGATACTTTTACAGTATATGATATGAAGACAGCAGATTACAGAGGTATCCTTTATAACTTTAATAATGAGTTCTGGCAGAGAAACAAAGATGCAATTCCGGCAATCAGCTATGCAATCGATCGTCAGAAGATGGTAGACAGTGTTCTTCTGGGAGAAGGAATTGTAGCTTATGGTCCGCTTCAGAGAAATAAATATAATAATGAAGATGTAGAGAAATACTCTTATGATCCGGCAAAAGCAAAAGAAGTGTTAGAAGCGGCTGGCTGGACATTGGGAGATGACGGAATCTATGAGAGAAACGGAGAGAAGCTTTCTTTTACAATCAATGTGATGGAAGGTGATCAGGTGCGCGCAGATCTTGCGGCTATCGCATGTCAGCAGCTGAAAGAAGTTGGAGTTGATGCAAAAGCACAGGTTCAGTCAGAAATCGACTGGGCAAATCAGGAAGCATTTTTGATCGGATGGGGAAGCCCGTTTGATGCTGATGACCATACATATAAAGTGTTTGGTACAGATAAAGGAAGTAATTACAGTGGATATTCCAATGAACAGGTAGACACTTATCTGACACAGGCAAGACAGACAAGTGATGAGAATGAGCGAAAAGAAGCATATGCAAAGTTTCAGGTTGCACTTGCAGAAGATCCGGCATATACATTCTTCTGTTATTGCGATGTAGATTATGTGACGAATAAGAAGATCCAGGGAATTACAAAGGATACAGTTCTTGGCCATCATGGTGTTGGAATTTTCTGGAATGTAGAGGATTGGACAATCGAATGAAAATAGAAGAAATACTGGCAGTGAAGCATTTGTCAGTTGAATTTCAAACTTCAGATGGAAAGAAACAAGTAGTAAAGGACGTCTCCTTGTCGTTAAGACAAGGGGAGGTCCTTGCTCTTGTTGGAGAGTCAGGATGTGGAAAGACTGTACTGTGCCGATCAATTTTGAAATTACTGCCAAAGAGTGCGTCTGTGACAGGCGAAGCCATTCAATATAATGGTCAGAACCTGATCGGATATAATGAAAAAGAAATGCAGCAGATCCGAGGACAGGGAATCACGATGGTCTTTCAGGATCCACAGAGTACGTTAAACCCGACGATGACAGTTGGAAGTCAGATGGAAGAGGCTATTTTGCTGCATGAAAAAGCTTTAAATCAGAAGAAAAGAGAGAAAGATTTCGAGAAAAATAAGAAAAAATCAGCAAAAGAGCGGGCAATCGAACTGATGAAGCTCGTTGGGATCAAAGACGCAGAGCAGCGTTATGATCTATATCCGTATCATTTTTCAGGTGGAATGCGTCAGAGATGTGTGCTTGCAATAGCACTTGCCTCAAATCCAAAGCTTTTAATTGCGGATGAACCGACAACAGCGCTGGATGTGACAATCCAGGCGGAGATTCTGAAACTGTTGAAAAAATTACAGAAAGAATTGAATTTAAGTATTCTGTTTATCACACATGATCTCGGAGTTGTTGCTCAGATTGCAGACCGGGTTGCTGTAATGCAGGATGGAAATATCGTGGAATTGGAAGAAGCAAAACAGCTTTTCACAGATCCAAAACATTCTTATACAAAGAAATTGCTTCATGATCATCCTTATTATATGCATAGAAATGAATCAAAATTAATAAGTGAATCAGAATTGCATGAAAAACTGGTAGAAATCTCACATTTGTCCTACTTCTATCCTTTAGATAGAAAAAGGGTGTTTCAAGCGGTGAAAGATGTGTCCTTTGAGATAAGAAGAGACGAGATTTTTGGACTGGTAGGTGAGTCGGGATCTGGAAAGTCAACGGTTGGAAAATGTCTGATGGGAATTCTAAGTCCGGAAGCAGAAACATTTTCTTATGATGGGATAAATCTTCTTGATAAAAAAGCAAAAAAGAAAAATGCGAGAAGACTGCAAAAAGAGCGGCAGATGATCTTTCAGGATTCAACATCTTCCTTAAACCAGAAAATGAAGGTAGAGAAGATTCTTGCAGAGCCATTGGAAATACATAAAGTATTTTCTGACAAGAAAGAACAACATGATTTTTTATGTGAAATGATGGAAGAGGTAGAATTGCAGGAAGAACAGCTTCAGGTACAACCACCGGAATTATCAGGTGGACAGAGACAGAGAGTTGCAATCGCAAGAGCATTTGCAATGAAGCCGAAGCTCTTGATTGCAGATGAACCAATCGCTTCGCTGGACGTAACTACACAGGCACAGATGGTGAAGCTGTTTCGGCATTTACAAAGAGAACATGACTGTGCAATCCTTTTTATTGCGCATGATCTTTCAATGGTGCGTCTGTTGTGCGACCGTGTCGGAGTGATGAAGGATGGAAAACTTGTGGAGATAGGAGAAACCGAGCAGGTGTTTGAACATCCACAGCATTTATATACGAAGAAACTTCTGGAGGCGATTCCGATTCCGGAGATTTCAGGAGAGGAGCAGAGCGATGAAGAAACAATGGCTTAGAAAAATCGGACTGATCTTGCTATCTGTTTTTGTGCTCTCACTTCTTGTGTTTGTAATGTCGCGGCTGGCGCCCGGGAATCCGCTGGTTTCTTATTATGGAGAGCGTGCAGAGAGGATGTCGGTGGAAGAACATGAGCATGCCATGGAACGACTTGGATTAAACGAACCTATCCCTGTTCAGTATGTGAAATGGCTTGGAAATGCATTTCAGGGGGATTTTGGAATCTCTTATAAATATAAGCAAGATGTTCTTACAGTGATCGAGGGACGTTTAGTCAATACATTATTGCTTGGCGGAATTGGTTTTATCCTGACATTTGGACTGGCACTTTTGCTTGGAATTTTCTGTGTGTATTATGAAAATCAGATTCCAGACCGGATTTTGCGTAAGGTGGGAACAATCACAAGCTGTATTCCGGAATTCTGGTTGTCACTTATATTGATTTTGATTTTTAGTGTGAATCTAAAGCTCCTTCCGGGAAGTGGGGCATATGATTTCGGACAATCGGCAAATACGTTGAGCAGATTGACGCATCTGATTCTTCCGCTGACAGTTGTTGTGCTGAGCCACCTTTGGTATTATGCGTATCTGATCCGTAACCGATTGTTGGAAGAAACTAGAAAAGACTATGTTTTACTGGCAAAGGCAAAAGGAATGTCACGAAAAAGAGTATTGTTCTTTCACTGTGTGAAAAATATTATGCCATCGTTCATCAGTCTGCTGGCAATTTCATTTCAGCATGTGATCGAAGGGACGTATATCGTGGAAATGGTATTTTCCTATCCGGGAATCGGAACGCTTTCTTTTGAAAGTGCAAAATATCATGACTATAATATGCTGATGGTGCTTTGCGTATTTACCGGTATTTTTGTTATTGCAGGAAATGTGATCGGACAGTCTGTCAGTGAATGGATCGATCCAAGAATGAAAGAACTTAAAATGACAGGAAAGGCAAGTTAAATATAGGGTGGAGAAGATGAGAAAAGCTGAGAAGAATAATAGTTCATCCGAAAATAGAATAAGGATATTCAAAATGAATGATTTTGGAAAAAACAAGTCTTCTGTAATTGCCGGAAGTATTCTTGCAGTCATCGTATTTGCCTGTGTTTTCTGTCGTTTCTTTATGACGAAAGACCCTACATACATGGATCTGAAGAACTGCAACATTTCACCGAATAAAGAGTTCTTTTTTGGAACGGATACGATGGGAAGAGATATTTTTTCAATGATTTTATACGGTGGTAGAATCTCGTTGTTTATTGGGTTGATATCCACCGTGTTATCGACTACGATTGCGGTGATCTACGGATCCTTCAGTGGAATCGCACCGGAGTGGATTGATGAACTGATGATGCGTTTTACAGAAATTTTATTGAGTATTCCTTCAATTCTGTTAATTATCTTTCTTCAGGCACTGGCAGGAAAGAACTCAGTTGTTGCAATCACCATAGTGATTGGGTTTACCAGTTGGATGAATATCGCAAAAATGGTACGCACTGAGGTACGACAGCTCCGTGAGAGTGAATATCTGATTGCTGCAAAATGTATGGGTGGAAGTTTCTGGCATATTTTACGTGTGCATTTGCTGCCGAATTTTGTTTCATCGATTATGTTTATGGTCGTGATGAACATCAGAAGTGCAATCATAGCAGAGTCAACATTGAGCTTTCTTGGGATTGGTCTTCCGATGGAAATCATTTCCTGGGGGAGCATGCTCTCGCTTTCTGAAAAGGCATTGATGACAAACTCCTGGTGGATCATTCTGATTCCGGGAATCGTGCTTGTAATCACATTACTGTGTATTACGGAACTGGGAGAAGCTTTGCGTAAAAATGTGAATCAGAAAGAAGGCAATTTATAGAGAATTTCTATAGAATAGTTTGATAACCTATAGTAAAAATGTTATACTGAAAAACAGAAGCCTGGAGGTTGAAATACCTGAACGAATAGGTAAAGGAGAGCAATAGAATGGTAACAGTAAATGCTATGGGAGATAAATGCCCGGTTCCAGTAATCAAGACAAAGAAAGCATTAGATGCTTTGACAGCTCCGGAGACAATAGAAGTTCTCGTTGACAATGAGACAGCAGTGGCTAATGTGACTAAGATGGCACAGAGTACAGGCGCAGCAGTAACACAGGAGAAGCTTGGAGAGAATGAATATAAAGTGACAATTCAGGCACTTGCAGGAGAAGGAACTCAGACTGCACCGGCGGGTGCGGTTTGCGATTGTGTTCCGATAGGGGATACGGTAGTTGTGATTTCTTCTGACAAGATGGGAAGTGGAAATGATGAGCTCGGAAAAGTGCTGATTAAAGGTTGCATCTTTGCAATCACACAGCTTGATGAGCTTCCAAAGAAGATGATCTTCTACAACGGTGGCGCTAAGATCACATGTGAAGGATCTGACTCTCTGGAGGATCTGAAGAATCTGGAAAGCCAGGGCGTTGAGATTGTGACTTGCGGAACATGTCTGGATTATTATGGAATGAAAGACAAGCTTGCAGTAGGAACAGTTACAAATATGTATGACATTGTCGAGTCTATGAATAATGCAGGTAAGATTGTGAAACCTTGTTAGAAACATAGGAACAGTTACAGTAATTTGAAAATGTGATGGAAAAGCTGCTGCAACAGCTTTTTTGTATATCGAGGGAATTATTTTGAAAAAGTATTCGAAAGGAAGTGGGCGAAATGAGTAAGGGACTCAAAGAGATTCATCTGACACAGATGACAAAGACAGCTGGTTGAGCGGCCAAAATCGGTCCTGAGACCCTTGCCCAGGTTCTGGGTAAGCTGCCTAAATTTTCCGATGAGCGTCTGCTTGTCGGTGTTGAGACATCAGATGATGCCGCAATTTATAAAATATCGGATGAGACTGCCATGATACAGACACTGGATTTTTTCACACCGGTTGTGGACGATCCGTATCTGTTCGGACAGATTGCAGCAGCGAACTCCTTAAGCGATGTATATGCAATGGGAGGAGAGCCGAAGGTTGCATTGAATATTGTATGTTTTCCAAATTGTCTGGATCCGGAGATCTTAGGGGAAATCTTGCGAGGCGGAGCAGACAAGGTGTTAGAAGCAGGAGCCGTTCTGGTCGGAGGTCATTCGGTGCAGGATGATGAACCGAAATACGGACTCTCGGTAACAGGCTTCGTTCACCCGGATAAGATTTATAAGAATTATGGGTGTCAGCCGGGAGATGTGCTGGTTCTGACCAAACAGCTTGGAAGTGGTATTGTGAATACAACAGTGAAAGCACAGATGGCTTCCGAAGCAGCCGCAGATGAAGCTGCGAAAGTAATGGCTTCATTGAATCAGAGAGCGAAAAGAGCAATTGAGAAACACACGATCCACGCATGTACAGATGTGACGGGATTTGGATTGCTGGGACATTGTACAGAGATGGCTGAGGCAAGTGACATGACTCTGGAATTATATCCGGAGCAGATTGAATATATGACAGAAGCGATTGCATATGCAAGGATGGGACTCGTTCCGGCAGGAGCATATAAGAACCGGGAGTTTGCAGCGGAAGGACTGGATGCAGGAGACGTAGAAGAGGTCTATTTAGATCTGATCAGCGATCCGCAGACTTCAGGAGGACTTCTTGTCAGTGTCCCAAGAGAAGAATTAGACAGTCTGTTAGCAGACTTTGAGGCAGTGGGAATGGAGACGAAAGTTTCTGTTGTAGGCTGTGTTAAAGAGCGGCAGGAAAAACTCATCCAACTAAAAAAAGGAAAAATGGAAATGCTGTAAGAGATTTCTTGTTACTGTTCACAGTGCTCTGTGAGCAGTAACGGTTTCTTGCGGCATTTCGCTGTAGAAAGAGAAAATAAGGAGCAGCAGTAGTTGGAACAGTTAGATCAGAATAAGAAAAGAGAAAATTTACAGAAAGAAAAGAATCAGATCTTCCGCCTGCTTCCGCGAGTAGATGACTTGATGAAGAAAGAAAATGTTCAGAGACTGGCAGAGAAAGAAGGATATGAGCGTGTTCTCGGAGTAGTCAGAGATTCTGTGGAGAATCTGAGAAATGAAATCTCACAAGGAATCAAAAAGGGAATCAGTGAGCATGAAGCGAAAGAAATGATTCAGAAATTTCTGTATGAGATAGAATCAAGTTCAAAGAAATCAGAAGTGAACCATCTTCTGGAACAAGAACAGAAAAAGGAGATCCAACCAGTTTATAACGGAACAGGAGTAATCCTTCATACCGGGCTTGGACGTGCAACGCTTAGTCATGAGATTGCGGAAAAACTGAAAGCAGTTGCAGAGAATTATTCCAGTCTGGAATATGATTTACAGACTGGAAAACGTGGAAACAGGACCGGATATGCAGAAGAATTGCTTTGTCAGATCACGGGAGCAGAAGCGGCAATTGTTGTGAATAACAATGCCGGAGCTGTACTTCTTGCCTTGAGTGCATTGACAAAAGGCGGAGAAGTGATCGTCTCCAGAGGAGAACTTGTTGAAATCGGCGGGAAATTCCGTATTCCGGAAGTTCTTGAATTAAGCGGTGCTATTTTGAAAGAAGTCGGGACAACCAATCGTACAAGGATAGAAGATTATAAAGCAGCAGTCAGTGAAAAGACGAAAGCATTTTTGAAAGTCCACACAAGTAATTACAGAATTGTCGGGTTTACAGAATCGGTAAGTGCAGAAGAATTGTATGAATTAAGTACTGGTCTGATAGAGTGCACGCAGGAATTGCCACCTGAAAACTTCGAGAATCATACGGAACGAAGCGGAATTCCAGTGATTGAAGATCTGGGCAGTGGTGTACTTATAAATCTGGAGGAATATGGTTTATCCAAAGAACCAACCGTACAGGAAGAAGTAAAGGCCGGTGCAGATGTTGTTTGTTTTAGTGGTGATAAACTATTTGGTGGAGCACAGGCCGGAGTCCTTGTAGGAAAGAAAAAATATATTGATCAGATGCGTAATCATCCATTGCTTCGGGCTCTTCGGGCAGATAAATTTACAATGACAGCGATAGAAGAAGTGTTGAAATGTTATCTGGATCAGAAAGAAGCGGTTCAAAAGATTCCAACATTGAGAATGCTGACAAGACCTGTGGAGGAAATAAAAGAGAAAGCAAGAGTCTGTGCTGATAGATGGAATCAAGAGGGAGCGTCCGTTCAGATTCAAGTGGAAAAATGTATTTCTAAGGCTGGTGGCGGTGCACTTCCTGAGACGGAGATTCCAAGTTATGGAGTAGCATTGGAATCAACTGAGATCACCGTTGAAGAAATAGAAAGCAGGATGAGAAATCTTTCAGTTCCGGTAATTGGAAGAATAAAGGAAGGGCGTTTCCTTCTGGATATGAGAACTTTCTCGGAAGAAGGAATCGAATATCTGGCGACACAGATCAGACATGTTATGGAAAGAAAGCATAACTAAGAAAGAAAAACAGCATTAAGAAAGGGACTGCATTAGATGGAAAGACATGTGATCATCGGAACTGCCGGACATATCGATCATGGTAAGACGACACTGATCAAGGCATTAACGGGAAGAGATACAGACCGTCTGAAAGAAGAGAAAGCACGTGGAATCACAATTGATCTAGGGTTTACATGGATGGATTTGACAGACGGAGAGCGTGTCGGAATCATTGATGTTCCCGGGCATGAGAAATTTATCTCTAATATGACTGCAGGTGTGGTAGGAATGGACCTTGTTCTTCTTGTAATTGCAGCAGATGAGGGGATTATGCCACAGACAAGGGAACATCTGGCAATTTTACGCCTTCTGGGTGTTGAGAATATCCTTGTTGTTTTGAATAAATGTGACCTTGTGGATGAGGAATGGCTGGAGATGGTAGAACAGCAGATCTGTGAAGAAATGCAACAGTTGCTTACAGTAGGTCAGAGAAATGATCAGGTAGAAGATAAGCTGGAATATAATGTGGACATTGTACGTGTTTCAGCAAAATCAGGAGCTGGAATAGAAGAATTAAGAAGTCAAATCCTGAAATGTGTAAAAAAGCAGAAAGAAATGTGGAAAATCCCTGCATTTCCAAGACTTCCTGTGGACAGAGTATTTTCAATTAAAGGAAGCGGAACAGTTGTGACGGGAACACTTCTTGACGGGAAAATTCATTCGGGAGATCGGGTGATGATCTATCCACAACAAACTTCGTGCAGAGTTCGTGGAGTTCAGGTGCATGAGCAGGAGGCAGAAGCTTGTGAAGCAGGTCAGCGAAGCGCACTGAACCTGGTTCAGACGGACCGAAGACAGAGCAGTGATGGGAAGTTTGTGTATCGAGGAAATGTGATCGCACCGGAAGGAAGTATGAAAGTCAGCCGCTATGTGAATGCAAAACTGACACTTCTTCCACAAAGTAAAAGAAGTATTGAACATCAGACTCGATTACATTTTTATAGCGGAACAACAGAAGTTCTGTGCAGAGCAGTTCCGTTGTCCTGTGAGAAAATTGAGCCGGGGGAATCAGCCTATGTCCAATTAAGGTTAGAAGAACCTGCTGCGTTTTGTCCAGGGGACAGGTTTATTGTCCGATTTTATTCACCACTCGAGACAATCGGTGGAGGAATTATCCTTGAAATGGGAGAAAAAAAAGAGCGAAAATATCATGATGGGGTTTTACAAAGACTGGAACTGTTGGAAAACAATCTTTGGAATCAAGAAAATAAGTGTTCAAAGGAAATCCCA
>OLOS01000837.1_pt1 | contig 29091 bp, 23 predicted proteins | sample 1672631 | NCBI WGS metagenome assembly OLOS01 (sample SAMEA3136707, study PRJEB25190) | human gut metagenome | biome: human gut; feature: human-associated habitat; material: faeces | place: Austria | collected 2013 | reverse complement strand
TTTGATCCGATTCGAGGCGGGCTTTGCCCCCTCGAGCTCCCCCTGTAATGCGGAAAGACTGCACATATAGCGGGGTTTATCGACACGTAAAAAGCATCCCCCGGCAGTGCCGGGGGATGCTTTTTCATTACCACTGGAAAATGTCGAAGGGAACCTCCACGTCCACGCCCTCGCTTACGCCGGAGAAGAGCAGGGCTGTGCCCGCTGCGTCGTCCTCCAGCATCGACAGGTCATACGTGCAGAGGAACAGGTTTCCATTATCGGCGGCGACGCTGACATCGTCGGGATAGATCCAGTCCTCAAGACCGTCCTCCCGCAGCGTCACCAGAGCGGGAAACGACTGGTATGTATCGCCCTCGGCGATGTACACCGTGAGCGTGTCGTTTTCCCAGTCCACCTCCAGGTGCTCCACGGTGAAGTCGGAATCCTCCAGATAGAACGTCTCCCCCACCGCCGCGTACTCCCGCGCCGACGCTACCGCCTCACCGACGTACTCCGGAGTGCTCCAATCGTAGTCGGGTATCAGCTCCTCCTTGCCGCCGAAGAGGCTGCCGGAATTGAAGACCGTATAGTGCGTCAGGTTGCCGACCATGATGACGACGGTGACCGCCGCGATCACCGCGCCCACCACGCCGGAGGCGCCGCTCTTCCGGGGTGGGTGCCGCCGGGGCTGGGGCTTGGGGCGGCGGGTCTGCTCCTCGTAGCAGACCTTCTTCTCGTGACATTCCTTGCGCTCGTAGCACTCCTTCTCCTGTTCCGCGTAGTGAACCGTGCCCTGCGCGTCCACCCACTCCTGCCGGGGCGGGCGGTTATAGGCACCGCATTGGGGGCAGAAGCCCTCTCTTGCGTCGTATGCTTTTCCGCACGCTTTGCAGCGGATCATTGCCATAGCTCTCTCCTCCCCTGTTGGTTGTCTCTGGTGTCATTATACAGAAAGTCCCCGCCCGTGTCTATCACCTTTCGGTTGCGCCGGGAAAAAAGGGGGAAACTTTAAGTTGCGGCGGGAAAAACGCCCTCCGGCGCGTCTATTCCACCAGACCGTACTTGACCTTGATGCGATCCAGCTTTTCCAGCATAGGCTCCGCCAGCACCAGCAGGAACAGCACCGTCGCCGCCGCGTGGACGCAGTCCATGGGGAAGCCGGTGATATAGTAGGCGGCGATGACCTTCCACTCCAGCGTCCGGGCGTAGAGCAGCGCGGACACGGGGTTCATTATGCCGCCGTAGACCACCACCGCGGCAATGGCTCCGAACACGCTGAGCGCGCCGCGGCTGCGGCGCAGCCAGCCCTTGCGGAACAGCACGCCCGCCAGAAAGCCGATGACGCCCATGGCGAACATCTGGAAGGGCGTCCACGGTCCTTGGGAGAAGAGCATATTGCTCGCCAGCATGGTCATGGCTCCCACCAGAAAGCCCGTCTCGCCGCCCAGCGCCACGCCGGAGATGATGGTCAGCGCCATCACGGGCTTGAACTGGGGCAGCATGAAGAACGCCGCACGACCCGCCACGCCCAGAGCGCACAGCGTCGCCACCAGCACCAGCTCACGCGCCTGGGGCTTCCGTCCCTCGAACACGAGGAAGAAGGGCACCATGCACTCCAGCAGCACCGCTAAGGCGATGGGGTAATAGGCACTGTTGCCGAAGTAGAAAAAGCCCACGTACAGCGTCACGGGGATGCACAGCAGGATCAGCACCGTGGCGGTCAGTGTCCGCTTGGACAGCTTCCGCTTCTCCACCGGCGTTTGCAGCAGCACCGGCGGGCGGGAACGCCGCCCGATGGCAGCCACCACCACAAGGAGCAGCACCGCGAACAGTCCGTACTGCGCCAACGCCTGCCAGCCCGCCTCCGACACGGTGCCGCCGCCCACCAGCGCGGTGAGGTCGGTGTGCCGCGCCGCGTTCCAGAAGATCGCCAGCGCGAAGGCTCCGGCGGCGGCGGCGATGAGCTTACGCCACCACGGCAGCTTTTTCGGCTTCCAAGCGGCGGATTCCTCCGCCACCGGCGGCAGCGGCGCATAGGACGAGGTCAGCTCCGGCCGGGGCGGCACGCGCCCGCCGATGACCGCCATCACGTCCTCCGGCGTTACCGCGCCGGGGCAGATATGCCGCGCCATGCGGTCGGCGGAGGTGGTGTAAAAGCTGTTGCCGGAGAAGAAGGCGCGGGGCGTGCCCTCCGCCACCACGGCACCGTCGAAAAACAGCGCGCAGCGGTGGGCGTACCGGGCGCAGAACGATACGTCGTGGCTGACCATCACCACCGCCACGCCGGCGGCGGTCAGGGCATCCAGTATGGCGGCGAAGCTCTGCTTGAACTCCGCGTCCAGCCCCTTGGTCGGCTCGTCCAGCAGCAGGATGTCCGGCTGGTGCAGCAGCACCTTGCCGAGAGCCGCCCGCTGCTGCTCGCCGCCGGACAGGTCGTAGGGGTGCCTGTCCAGCAGCTCCGTCAGCCGGCACAGGCTCACCGCCTGCTCCACCCGACGCTCCCGCTGATCGGGCGGTATCTTCACACCGTCGAAGGTCTCGTAGAGATCCTCCCGCACGGTCTTTTTTACGAACAACGCCTGTGGGTTCTGGGGCAGCACGCCCACGCGACCCTGACGGGCGACGTGACCCCGCTGGGGCGTCAGCGCGCCGGACAGGAGCCCCAGCGTGGTGGATTTTCCCGCGCCGTTGCCGCCCAGCAGTGCCAGCAGCTCCCCGCGGCGCACGCAGATGTCCAGCCCGCGCACTACGTCCGGCTCCTCCGCCTCGTAGCGGAACCACAGCCCCTCCCCGGAGAGCACCGTCTCGCCGGCGGGGTAGACCCGCTCCGGCAGCAGCGGCTGCATGGGGTGGGTGCCGCACCAGTCCGTCAGGAAGTCCTTGCCGTCCCGGACGGTGATGGGGCAGGGCGCGTCGCTGTCCACGCTTGCCCAGATCCGCACGGCGGCGGGCATCGCCAGAAACATCCCGTGTCCCCGTCCCCGCAGGGCGCGGCACACCGTCTCCGGCGTTCCGGCGCAGAGCAGCGTGCCGCCGTCCAGCACGGCGGCGTGGGTCGCCAGAGGCAGAGCCTCCTCCAGCCGGTGCTCCGTCAGCAGTACGGTGACGCCCAGCTCACGGTTCAGCCGCCCCACCGTCTGCAAAAAGTCCGATGCGGCGATGGGATCCAGCTGGCTGGTGGGCTCGTCCAGTATCAGCAGGCGGGGCTGGAGCACCATGACGGACGCCAGCGCCAGCAGCTGCTTCTGCCCGCCGGACAGGTCGTCCACGCTCCTGTGGAACCAGTCCTGTATGCCGAAAAACGACGCCATCTCCGCCACGCGGCGGCGGACGGTCTCCGTGTCGCAGCCCAGACTCTCCAGCCCGAACGCCAGCTCGTGCCACACCTTGTCGGTGACGGTCTGCTCCTCCGGAGATTGGAGCACAAAGCCGATCTCCGACGTTTGCTCCCGCTCCGACAGGTGGGAGAGCAGGCACCCGTCGAACCAGATCTCGCCCTCCGATGCGCCATGGGGGCGCAGGGCGGGCTTCAGCTGGCGCAAAAGCGTGGTCTTGCCGCAGCCGGACGCGCCGCACAGCACCCAGAACTCGCCGCTGCGGATGGTCAGGCTCACGTCCGACAGTGCCGGCTGCCTGCGCTGGGGGTAGGTAAAGCCGTAGTGCGCCAAGCGCAGCAGCTCACTCATGGGCGGAGCCTCCCTTCCGAATGGTATACGCCCGCGCCTCCCATGCGTGCAGCAGCACAGGCGTCAGGCAAAGCAGCGCGTACACGGCGAAAAAGCTCACCGTCAGCGGGGTGACGGGCGCGGTCAGCACCATGGGGTAATACCGGAACCTCAGACCGCCCGCCAGTCCACCGCCCAGCAGGTACACGGCGCAGAACGCCAGCCACGCCAGCACCGCGCCGTCCCGCCGGTCGAAGCGGTACAGGGAGAAGGACGTCCGCCCCGGCAGGCCGTAGCCCCGGCAGCGCATACTGTCGGCGGTGATGATGCCGCTCTCCAGACTCCACGTCACCACGATGGAGAACACACGCAGGGCACTTCTGACCCGCTGGTGCATGGAGCCGTTACGAACGTCGCGCCCCATGTGCGCCTGCGCCTGCGTCACGGTACGCAGCCGCCGGATGAAGCGGGGCACGAAGCGCAGCGTCATGCTCAGCAGCAGGGACAGTGCCGGGATGACGCGCCCGAACAGGTACACCACCTTGTCCGAGGTGATGACCTCCGTCACGCACACGAACCACAGCACCACCGCGGAGAGCATACAGCCCGCCGCCAGACCGTACAGGAGGCTCTCCAGCGTCAGCGGGTTCCCGGAGGGCAGGTAGGTCAGGATGGTCACGCCCTGATGGACGAAGGCGGGGTTCAGCACCGCCGCCAGCAGAGCCGCCGGCAGCACCCATACGACGTGCCGCCGCAGTCCTCTGCGCCCCTTCAGACGCGCCACGTACAGCAGCGCGCCCAGCAGGGACGCACTCAGGCAGAGCGGGTGCATAAAAAACATGGAGCAGGCGATGACCACGGCGAAATAGCCGAAGCTCACCGCCGGGTGGCAGCTTCGCAGCGTATCCTCCACGGTATCACCTCCTCCGGAAAATTAGTCCTAACCCTTTAATTATACCGTTTTGCATCGGGGTACGTCAAGCCTGCCGTGTAAGGTTCCGCATCCTTTCGTGATATGGGGAAAATGATCCTGCTCCGCAGGGCAATATCTACATTTTGACGGAACAACCTTTTCAAAAAATCGTTGCAACCTGCGCGGTGACTGCTATAATATAATCACATCCAGACGGAAACGACCGGAAATTCAGAAAAGAAGGTGATCAGCTATGGAACTTCAGATTCAAGATCTCGTCTCCTCCATTAAAAAGGACGGTATCGACTGCGCCAACCGGGAGTCCGCCGCCATTCTGGCGGACGCAAGAGCACAGGCGGACGCCATCATCGCCGACGCCAAGGCGCAGGCAGACAGGCTGCGGCAGGACGCGGAGGCGGAGATCAAGGTGTTCAAGGACAGCGCACGGCTCAGTGCCGAGCAGGCAAAGCGCGACGCTGTGCTGGCATTCCGGCAGGAAATCCAGGGAGAATTCGAGAAGCTCCTGTCCGCTGACGTGGGCAAGGCTTTGGATGAACAGGCACTGGCGACTCTCATCCGCGCCGCCATACAGGGCGAGGACATATCCGCCTACGCGGTGGAGGTCGCGCAGGTAACGGAGAAGCTGCGGCAGGAGCTGGCGCAGGAGTTGAAAAACGGGTTGGAGATCCGCCCCTCCAAAAAGGTCGGCGCGGGCTTCCGCCTGGCTGCCAAGGACGGCTCCGGCTACTTCGACTGCTCCGAGCAGGAGATCGCAGAGATGCTCATGCCGTTCTTCCGGGAAACGAGCCTGTAAGGGGGTGCCTCTGCGATGGCTTCCTACTACTACCTGCTCTCCAGCCTGCCCCTGCTGAAAACACAGGGCGAGGTGCCCATGGACTATGAGACGTTTCTCTCCATGTGCAAGTCGGCGGTGAGCGGCGGGGTCTATCAAACGTTGGAAACGCTGACGGTAGCGTCGGACAAGGGGCCGCTGCTGTCGGAGTGGGCGTCGTTCTACCGGGCACTGTCCCGGGAGCTGACGTACCAGCGCAGTGTGAAGCTGGGGCGCGCCTGCGCCGTGCCCTCCGACCGGGAGGCGGGGATCACGCAGGCGGTGACGGCGGCGGTGAACGCCGAGGATCCTCTGACGGGAGAGCGAATCCTGCTGGATCTGGAATTTCACCGACTGGACGACATGATCGGACTGCACAATTTCGACGAACACGCGCTGTTTGGCTACGCCATGAAGCTCCGCCTTTTGGAGCGGCAGCAGATCTTCCGCCACGATAGGGGCGTGCAGTCCTTTGATGGGCTGATGGCGCACATCCGTCAGCAGATCTCCAGCCTATAATGAAACAGGAGAAGCGATATGGACAAAGTGACAGGATATGTGACCGGCGTGAACGGAAACCTGGTATCCGCCAGCTTTTCCGGCTCCGTTCGCAAAAACGAAGTGGGCTATGTCCTGCTGGGCGATGACCGGCTCAAGGGCGAGGTCATCCGCGTCAACGGCGACACGGCCAGTATGCAGATCTATGAGATGACCAACGGTATCCAGGTGGGCGACCGGGTGGAGCTTCCCGGCGAGCTGATGAGCGTGGAGCTGGGCCCCGGTCTGCTGACGCAGGTGTTCGACGGTCTGCAAAACCCGCTGCCGAAGCTGGCGCAGCAATGCGGCTTCTTTCTGGAGCGCGGCGTGTATCTCGATCCCATTCCCAACAGGGACTGGGAGTTTACCCCTCTGACAAAGCCCGGTGACAGCGTCACCGCCGGCGACGCTGTGGGCAGCGTGCCGGAGGGGCTGTTCACCCACCTCATCATGGTGCCCTTCGACGTAAAGGGCGAGTGGCGGGTGAAAACTGTCCGGGAGAAGGGCGTTTACAACGTCCGCGACACCGTGGCGGTGCTGGAAAACGACGACGGCGAGGAGAAGGAGCTGACTATGGTGTTCTCCTGGCCGGTGAAGCAGCCCATCCGCTGCTACGAGGAGCGGCTGCGCCCCACGGAGACGCTGGTGACGAAGCTGCGCTGCGTGGACACGTTCCTGCCGGTGGCAAAGGGCGGCACGTTCTGCGTCCCCGGCCCCTTCGGGGCGGGCAAGACGGTCTTGCAGCACATGGAGGCGAAGAACGCCGACGTGGACATCGTCATCGTCGCCGCCTGCGGCGAGCGCGCCGGTGAGGTGGTGGAGGTGCTGACGGAGTTCCCGGAGCTGGTGGACCCCCGGACGGGACGCTCTCTGATGGAGCGCACCATCATCATCTGCAACACCTCCTCCATGCCGGTCGCCGCCCGTGAGGCGTCGGTCTACACCGCCGTCACCATGGCGGAATACTACCGGCAGATGGGGCTGGACGTGCTGCTGCTGGCGGACTCCACCAGCCGCTGGGCGCAGGCCATGCGCGAGATGAGCGGCCGTCTGGAGGAGATCCCCGGTGAGGAGGCGTTCCCCGCCTATCTGGAATCCGTGATCGCGTCGTTCTATGAGCGCGCCGGTAAGGTGCGGCTGAAGAATGGGAAGGAGGCATCCGTCACCATCGGCGGCACCGTCTCCCCCGCCGGCGGCAACTTCGAGGAGCCGGTGACGCAGGCGACCTTGAAGGTGGTGGGCGCGTTCCACGGGCTGTCCCGGGAGCGTTCCGACGCACGCAAGTACCCCGCCATCCATCCCATCGACTCCTGGTCCAAGTACCGTGGCGTGGCGGACATGGAGCGGGTGGAGGCGGCACGCGCCATCCTCCTTCGCAGCAACGAGATCAACCAGATGATGAAGGTCATCGGCGAGGAGGGCACCTCCGACGAGGACTATATCCTCTATCAGAAGGGCGAGCTGCTGGACGCGGTGTATCTCCAGCAGAACTCCTTTGACCCCATCGACGCGGCCTGCTCCCCGGAGCGGCAGCTCCACGAGTTCAACGTCCTCTACGACGTGCTGACGCGCACCTTCGCGCTGGAGGACAAGAAAGACATCCGCGCCTTCTTTAATCAGCTGCGGCAGGAATTCCTGGACTGGCACAACACCCGGTTCCAGACGCCGGAGTTCGAAGCGCAGGAGCAGAAGCTCAAGGACTTCTACCTGCACAGGGCGGCGGTTTGAGAGGGGTGATATGATGCAGAAGGTTTACACGAAAATCGAGTCCATCGTGGGCAACGTGGTCACCGTCAGGGCGTCCGGCGTCCGCAACGGCGATCTGGCTCTGGTGGGCGACAGCTACGCCAACGTCATCAAGCTGGAGCGCGATCTGGTGACGTTACAGGTGTTCAGCGGCACGCAGGGCGTCAGCACCACCGACCCGGTGCGCTTTTTGGGCCGCCCCATGATGGTGTCCTTCTCCGAGCACCTGCTGGGACGCATTTTCAACGGCGCAGGCGTGCCCCGCGACAACGGCCCCGCGCTGACGGAGAACATGATCCCCATCGGCGGGCCCTCCGTGAACCCGTCCAAGCGCATTACACCCGACAGAATGATCCGCACCGGTATCCCCATGATCGACGTGTTCAACACGCTGGTGGAAAGCCAGAAGCTGCCCATCTTCTCCGTGTCCGGTGAGCCGTACAACCAGCTGCTCTCCCGTATCGCCATGCAGTCGCAGGTGGACGTGATCGTGCTGGGCGGCATGGGTCTGAAGCACGACGACTATCTGTTCTTCCGCGAAACGCTGGAAAAGAGCGGTGCCATGGGACGCACGGTGATGTTCATTCACACCGCCTCCGACCCCACGGTGGAGTGCACGCTGGTGCCGGACATGGCCCTGGCGGTGGCGGAGCAGTTCGCCCTGGAGGGGAAACGCGTGCTGGTGCTGCTGACGGACATGACCAACTTCGCCGACGCGCAGAAGGAAATGGCGATCACCATGGAACAGGTGCCCTCCAACCGCGGCTATCCCGGCGATTTGTACAGCTGTCTCGCCGCGCGGTACGAGAAGGCGGTCGCCTTCGAGGGCGCAGGCTCTATCACCATTCTGGGCGTGACCACCATGCCCGGCGACGACGTGACCCACCCCGTCCCCGACAACACCGGCTACATCACCGAGGGGCAGTATTACCTGAAAAACGGTCATATCGAGCCGTTCGGCTCCCTGTCCCGCCTGAAGCAGAACGTAAACGGCAAGACCCGCAGTGACCACCGGGCACTGATGGACGGCATGATCCGGCTGTACAGTGCCTATAAGGAGAGCTTGGAGAAGAAGTCCATGGGCTTCGCCATGTCCGAGTGGGACGAAAAGCTGCTGAAATACGGTCATCTGTTTGAGTCGAAGCTCATGGATCTGCGCGTGAACATCCCGCTGGAGGAGGCACTGGATCTGGGCTGGGAGATCCTCAGCGAATGCTTCGAGCCTAACGAGACCGGTCTGAAATCCGACCTCATCCGGGAGAGATGGCCCAAGCGCGACGCTGTGGAATGAGGGTACGCCTATGGCTGTCAAACTTACAAAAAATGAGCTGAAGGTGCAGAAGGACCGCTTGAAGCAGTTCCAACGCTACCTGCCCACGCTGCAATTAAAGAAGCAGCAGCTGCAAGCCGTGGTCATGGAGATCGCCGCGCAGCTGGAGCAGGTGGAGCAGCAGCGGCGCGCCGCCGTCAGCGGGCTGGACGACTGGGTGGCGGTCTTTGCGGAAAACGACTGCTTCCCGGCGGAGAAGCGGCTGGAGACGCTGGTGCGTCCCCGGAGCGTGGAGTGCGGACAGGAGAATATCGCCGGCGTTACCGTGCCGGTGTTTCGGGAGTTGACCTTCGAGGACATCCGCTACGACGTGGCGGACTACCCCCTGTGGGTGGATACCGCCGCCCTCCGGCTGCGGGAGATCGCCCAGCTGGACGCACTGGAAAAGACGCTTCGCTTGCGGGTGGAGCTGCTGGAGCGTGAGCTGCGCTCCACCGCCCAGCGGGTGAACCTCTTTGAAAAGGTGAAGATCCCGGAGGCGAAGGAGAATATCCGGGTCATCGGCATCTATCTGGGCGACCAGCAGACCGCCGCCGTGGTGCGGGGCAAGATCGCCAAAAAGAAGCTGCAGGGGGTGAGCCGATGATCGAGAAAATGAAGGTCGTCCACATTGTCTCCACCGCCCCGGAGAAGGACGCGCTGCTGGAGCGTCTGCGGGAGCTGGGCGTCGTCCACTTCTCCGAGAAGGCGGACGCCGACCGGCAGTATCTGGAACGCTTCGCCGCCCTGTCGAAGATGGCGGCGGTGCTGCAGGAATACCCCCACCCGGCGCAGGAGACGTCCCCCCTGTCCGGCGACGCGTTCGAGACGCTCTTTCGCGATGTGAACGAGTGCATAGAGCGGAGGAAAACGCTGCAGGCGCAGCAGTCCGCCGCCCGTGCAGCGGCGGAGCGGCTGGCGGAGTGGGGGCACTTCTCCCCCGCCCAGCTGCGGGAGCTGCGCTGCGAGGGCTGGGACATCCACATCTACCGCACCGACAAAAAGACTGTCGCCGCGCTGGAGGCTGACCCGGAGGTGCGCTTCCTCCGCCTGTCGCCGGTGGGCAAAATGCCCACGCTGGCGACCCTCGCTCCCCTGCCCGCCCGCTACGCCGCCACTGAGTTCCCTCTGCCGGAAAAGGGGCTGGACGAGCTGGAGCAGGAGCAGCGGGACTGCGCCCAAGGGCTTCAGGAGTGCGAAACGCTCCTGTCCCGCGCGGCGGGGCATCTGCCCAGCGTCCGGGCGCAGCTGGTGAAGGCGCAGAACGACGTGGAGTATTCCGCCGTCAGCAATACCTCCGGCAGCGAGGACGGGCTGGTGTGGCTGTCCGGCTATCTGCCTCTCAGCGATGTGGAGGGCTTCAAGTCCGCCGCATCACAGGCGCACTGGGCATGGGCGATGGAGGACCCCGCCGACGACGACGAAAAGGTGCCCACCAAGGTCCGGTACAACAAGGTCACCCGCTTGATGATCCCCGTCTTTGACATTCTGGGCACCGTGCCCGGCTATCGGGAGTACGACATTTCCTTCTGGTTTCTGGGGTTCTTCACCCTGTTCTTCGCTATGATCATCGGCGATGCGGGGTACGGCTGTCTGTTCCTGCTGGCCGCTCTGGTCATGACGCTGAAGGGCAAAGGCTCCTCCACCGCCGTGCAGCTGCTGTGGGTGCTATCCGGTGCTACCGTGATATGGGGCGCGCTGACGGGCACCTGGTTCGGGCTGGAGCAGGCTATGGAGGTGCCTCTGCTGCGAAGTCTGGTCATTCCCACCTTCGCCAACTATCCCGCATACTTCGATGTGTCCACCACTACCCAGCAGAACACCGTGATGAAGTTCTGCTTCATTCTGGGTACGGTACAGCTGTCTCTGGCGTGCGTGATGAATATTCGCCGCAAGCTGGGGGAGAAGGATCTGAGCTGGGTGTCCGATCTGGGGTGGCTCGCCGCCATCGACGCACTGTACTTCGTGGTGCTGTATCTGGTCATCGGGCAGCAGATCCCCCTGCTCCCCGTGGCGTATGTCGTTGTCGCCGGGTTCCTGCTGGTGGTATGCTTCGGCGGTATGTCCCCGGACAAGAGCTTTGCCCAGGGGCTGAAGGCCGGGCTGGGGAACGCCTTCACCGTGTTCCTGAACACCATCAGTGCCTTCGGCAATATTATGAGCTACATACGCCTCTTTGCCGTGGGTATGGCATCCCTCGCCATCGCCCAGAGTTTCAACGACATGGCATTCACCTTCAAGGGGCCTCTCGTGGTGGCGGCGGTGCTGATCCTGCTGATCGGTCACGGGCTGAACATCGTCATGGGACTGCTGTCCGTGGTGGTGCACGGCGTCCGGCTGAACCTGCTGGAGTTTTCCGGTCAGCTGGGCATGGAGTGGGCCGGTATTGCCTACGACCCCTTTAAGAAACGCGACAAGATCAAAAAATAAACGGATAGGAGATCAATTATGAGTATTGCATTTATTGGTATGGCGTGTGCCTTGGGACTGTCCGCTATGGGGTCCGCTTTCGGCTCCGGCTTCGCTGCACAGGCGTCCGTGGGCGCGTGGAAGAAGTGCTACGCCAACGGCAAGCCCGCCCCCTTCATCATGGTGGCGTTCTCCGGTGCGCCCCTGACCCAGACCATCTACGGCTTCCTGCTGATGAACTTCATCCGCAACGCGGTGGAGGGTGCCTGTGATCCGATGCTGGCAATGTTCACCGGTATCTTCGCCGGTCTGGCCATCGGTCTGTCCGCGTTCTTCCAGGGCAAGGTAGCCGCTGCCGCCGCCGACGCGCTGGGCGAGACGGGCAAGGGCACCGCGAACTACTTCATCGTCATCGGTATTATCGAGACGGTGGCACTGTTCACGCTGGTGTTCAGCCTTCTGCTGCTGCAGTAATTGGGAGCGGCAAAAGAACAGGCAGGCAGCGGCTCATGCACTGCCTGCCTGTACAAAAGGTCAGGTCACTTTATGTACCTATGAAAGAAAGCCCGCGGAGGGCTTTCTTTTTTATGCTCATGCGTGGTAGCGGGGCTCGTTGCCCTGATAGATGTCCTGCATCTCACGGTCGATCTCGCTGATGGCGTCGGAGCAGAGGCGGAGACGGGCGGCATCCTGCTGGGTGAATTTGCGGTCGGACTTATAGCGCAGCTCGTGCTCCAGACTCGCCCACATATCCATGGCGATGGTGCGGAGCTGGATCTCCACAGGCAGCACCATGGTGCCCTCGGAGATGACAATGGGGACGTTGACGATCAGGTGGAGGCTGCGGTAGCCGGTATCCTTGGGGTTCTTGATGTAGTCCACCTCGCGGATGACCTTGAAGGATTCAAAACGGGTCAGCAGAGAGCGGAGGTAGTAGATGTCATCCAGATAGTTGCAGATGACGCGGATACCCGCCACGTCCTGAATGTGGGCATAAATGTTATCGATGTTCACCTCCAGATCCCGGCGGTGCAGCTTGTCGATGATGCTGTCCAGCGTTTTGATGCGGTATTCGATGTGGTGGATGGGGGAATGGTCGTACAGACGGGCAAATTCCTCGTCCAGTATCTCCATCTGGGTCACGGCGACCTTCAGCGCGCTGCGGTACAGGTGCGTCACGCGTACCATGCCCGCCGCCAGCTCCTGCTCCTCCGGGGAGAGGCGGTTTGCCACGGGGATGTCCCGCAGGCGGATGGTGCCGCTTTTTTCGATCATCATGGGTGGATGCCCTCCTTTCGGCAGTTTCATCATAGTATGAAAATATGACCTGCCTGTGAACAAATCGCTGTTTCTTTCACAATTATACCGACACTTTGGGGAAAATGCAAGGGTGGAGTTGTGCAGAAAGCGCAAAAGCGCACCCCCGCCGGGGCGGGGGTGCGGGGAATGTCTATTTTCCGCAGCGAGCCAGCACGGCGCGGGTGATCCTGTCGGCGGCGAGACCGTCGAAGGCGCGGTGCTGCGCCGCCACAAGGGCGGAGGCGGCGGCGGGGTCACCCAGAAAGCGGAGGGCGGCGGACGCCATGTCCTCCGGCGGACAGGCGGACGCCCAGCCGTGGGCGGTGAAAAATTCCTGGTTCCGCGTTTCGCAGCCGCCCACCATATCCGCCAGCAGCAGCGGCACGCCGCGACTACCCGCCTCGGTGATGCTGATGCCGCCGGGCTTGCTGACCAGCACGTCGGCACTGTCCATGTACAGGGGCACCTCCGTGGTGAAGCCCACCGCCTCTACGCGGCGGAGGCGGCGCAGCTCCAGCGTGCAGCGCATCTGCTTATTGCTGCCGCAGAGGACGGAGGCGAAGTCGCCCTTTTCCATGCGGATGTCCAGCTCCTCCGCCACGTCGCTCATGGGCCCGCAGCCGATGCTGCCGGACATGAGGACGATATGGCGGCCCTCAGAGGGCAGGCCGAGAGCCTTACGGGCGGCGGCGCGGTCGCCCTTTTCCCGGAAGGCGGCGCGGACGGGGATGCCGGCAGGCAGGATGGTGTCGCGGTCAATGCCGCAGCGGACGAACTCCTCCGTCAGCTCCCGGTGGGGGATCACGCACAAATCGGGGGTGCAGGCACCCACGGTGGGGCTGCACGTATAGTCCGTCGCCACGAAGCAGAACTCCGGGCAAGCGCGCCCGCTCTGCTTGAGGGCGGTCATCATCATGGCGGGGATCACGTGGACGCAGACCACGGCACCGTAGCCGCCGCTTTGGAGCGTCCGCGCCAGACGGCGCGCGCCCCGGGACAGGTAGCGGTACACCGCGCTGTCGCGGCGGTTGCTCTCCGCGTCCTCCTCGGCGGACATATAGCCCGCCTTGTACAGCTTGGGGTAGCGGCGGTAGAAGCGGGTGTGCCACTTGGAGACGAATTTGGACGCCTTCTGGGAGATGAAGCCCAGTCCGTCCATTACGTCGCAGGGACAGCCCTGCGCTTGGAAGCTCTGGGTCAGCGCAGCCGCCACGGCGTTGTGGCCGCCGCCGGTATTACAGGTCAGTATCAGTACGCGCACGGGCATCTCCTTTCCGCTGCTCACGCTTATGCAGCAACGCCGCCAGACGCATGAGGCGGGGGCGGTTATACCGTTGAATGAGGATAAAGGGCAGGTTCGCCAGCAGCACCCACACCAGCAGGACGATGACGCCGCCCCAGCCCCGCCACAGCCAGAGGAACGACAGACCCAGCAGGCAGGAGACGCCGTGCACCAGCTCGGCGCGGCACGTCTCCTGCACCAGAGCCTCCGCCTGCGCGGCGGTGACGGCGGCGGTGGAGGCGGGCAACTGCTTTTTCACCATGTCGGGCAGGAGGCGGCTCATGTCCGGCACCAGCCTCTTCCATTTGTCGATGTCCAGCTTCGTGTAGACACGTCCGTTTTTCTCCCAACGCCAAGGGCGGAAGGGGAATTTGTCCGGGTGGAAGCGGCTGGGCAGAGCCTGTCCCAGCGGGTGCGCCAGCAGAGCCAGCACAAGGGCGCAGAGGACGCATTTCCAAAAACCGGTCAAGCCCTCTCCTCCCCACAGCTGCGCTCCAGAGCGCGGCGCAGAGAGCCCTCCGTCAGACAGCTGACCCGCTGGAGGAACTGCTCCTCGTTATGCTTCATGCCGTAGCGGAGCCAGCTTTGCAGCAGACCCACCAGCGTGGCGGTGTAAAGCCCGGCAAGGGAGCGGACGTCCTCCTCCGCCACGGGGAGGCCGGCGGCGGTGCAGCGGACAAGACCCTCCACCGCCTCGTAGACCACCTGATAATACTCGTTTTCCAGCAGGTCGCGCTGGTTGGACTGGTAGAGGTGGTAGACGGCGCGGCGGTTGGCGCGGATGAACGCCGTCACACGCATGAGGAGGTCGCTCCAGTCACGGCAGGGCGGCTGAGTGTGGAGAACGTTGCCCAGCTCCGTTTCCAGCACCTCGCGGATCAGCGCGTAGATGTCGCAGTAGTAGTAATAGAACGTGTTGCGGTTGACGCCGCAGTGCTCCGCAATGTCCACCACGGAGATCTTGTCCAGCGGACGCTGCTCCAGCAGCTCCAAAAAGCCGTTGCGGATGGCGTTTCGTGTGGTCTGTGCCATAAGTACGGTACTCCTTTCACCCGGTTGGGGCCTTCTTTCTACAAGGCATAATAGCGTATTTGGGCAGTTTTTTCAAGATGTCTGCCTGTGGCAGTTTAGACAAAATGCGTGTAAATGTATGAACAAAGTGTAAAAACAGCCCCGCACCTGCCGGTGCGGGGCTGTTGGGGCGTTGTATATTACGCAGAGGCAAGGTCGCCGTGCTTCTTGGCGGAGAAATGCTGGAACACGATGACTGCCGCCACCAGCGCGAGACCGGCTATGTCGGTGAGGGTGCCGGGGATCATCATGCCGAGACCGCCCACCGCCAGAACCAGACGGAGCAGCGGGTGGATGCGGCGGTAGAGGAAGCCGTTCAGCGCGGCGGCGATGGCGAAGATGCCCAGCAGGGCACTGATGCCGATCTGCACCACCTGCCACCAGCCGGTGATGTTCTCGAAGAGCAGCGCCGGACTGTACGCGAAGATGTACGGGACGATGAAGGCGGCAATCGCCAGCTTGGTGGCGTTGATGCCGGTTTTCATGGGGTTGGATTTGGCGATGGCGGAGCCGGCGTATGCCGCCAGCGCAACGGGGGGCGTGATGTCCGCCACGATGCCGAAGTAGAACACGAAGAAGTGCGCCGCCACCACGGGGAAGTTCAGCTGGATGAGGATGGGGGCGCAGGTGGACGCCATGATGCAGTAGTTGGCGGTGGTGGGCACGCCCATGCCCAGCACGATGCAGCACAGCATGGTCAGCACCAGTCCGATGATGGTGGCGTTGCCCGCCAGACGGACGATGGCGTTGATGAGGATGGAGGCAAGGCCGGTGACGGTGATGCAGCCGGCGATCACACCCGCCATGCTGCACGCCACTGCCACGGTGATGGCTCCGCGGGCACCGGACTCCAGAGACTCCACAGCGGAGAAGAAGGAGCGTTTGCCGGCGGTCGCCAGAGCCTTGCCGGTGGTCTGGGGCGCAGTCTCGCCCTCGCCGCGCTTGCTTTGCAGGAAGAAGTTGACGAAGCCCACGGCGATGGCCGCCAGAATGGAGTAGGCGGCGGAGTGGGACATGGTCTTGCTGCCGGAGGACACCAGCCACACCAGAAGGATCAGGGGCAGGATCAGGTAGCAGTCACGCAGGAGCAGCTTCCACTTGGGAAGCTCGTCCCGGGAGACGCCCTTCAGACCCAGCTTCTTCGCCTCCAGATGGACGGCGATGAAGATGCCGGTGAAGTACAGGATGGCGGGCAGGATCGCCTTGACCGCCACCTGGGCGTAGGGGAGCTTCATGTACTCCGCCATGAGAAATGCCGCCGCGCCCATGATGGGGGGCATGATCTGACCGCCGGTGGAGGCGGCTGCCTCTACCGCGCCGGCAAACTCCGGCTTGTAGCCGGTCTTCTTCATCATGGGGATGGTGAAGGAGCCGGTGGTGACGGTGTTGCCCACGGAGGAGCCGGACACCATGCCGCAGAGGGCGGAGGAGATAACGGCTACCTTGGCAGGACCGCCGCTGGACCAGCCGGCAAGGCGGTTGGCGAAGCTGATGAAGAAGTTGGCGATGCCGGTGCGCTCCAGAAACGCGCCGAAGATGATGAACAGGACGATGTACGTGTAGCACACGCTGATGGGGGTGCCGATGACGCCGGAGGTGGTGTAGAACAGCTTGTAGATGATGGTCTTGAGGGCGTCATAGAGGGCGGCGGCGTTGACGCTGCCGGCGTAGCTCAGCTGGTTGACGAAGGCGTAAACGATCAGGACGCCCGCCACGCAGAGGATAGGCGCGCCCACACAGCGGCGGCACAGCTCCATGAGCACCAGTATGCCGATAACGCCGATGATGACGTGGACGGCTTCGATACGGGTGGACAGGCGCACCAGCGTCAGGGCGTTCAGCGCGAAGTAGAAGAAGCAGGACGCGCCCACCACCATGAGCACGATGTCGTACCACGGGAGGTAGTTGACGCGGCAGTGCTTCTTGCTGGCGGGATAGGTCAGGAAGCCGATGATGATGATGCAGCCCACGAACAGCGTCAGGCGGATCTCCGGCATCTGCTTGGAAAGCAGCGTCATGCCGATGCAGAACAGTCCGAACACCGCCATGAGGACGCGGATGATCCGCTGGGGCGTTCCCTCCCAGAGACGGGTGGCGGATTCGCGGTCATATTTCCGCATGACCGCGTCCAGATCCGTGCTCTCGTCCACGGCGGGGCTGGTGCCAACGGCGGGGCCGGTATCCGGCTTTTTCTTGTCTTTGCTCATAGTCGTTTCTCTCCCCAAATGTTACAAGATAGCGCGAGGGCTACGGCGGGAGCACCCGCCGCAGCCTCGAAAGTGTCAATTGTCCGCTAAGGATTTAGTCAGCGAAGTACACGTCCTTGGCGATGACGGTCTTGGTGTAGTAGTCGGAGGACTCCAGCAGCTTGTCGATATGCTCGTCGTCCAGGCTGACCAGATAGGTGTCCTTGGTGGTGGCAAGGTCGGTCACAGCGGTGGTGGGCGCGCCCGCCACGATGAAGGCGGCGTCGATCTGGCCGTTCTTCAGAGCGTCGGCACTGTCGCCGAAGGACTGGTAGGTGGGCTTGATGTCGCTCTCGGTGAGGCCGTAGGCACCCAGCACGTCAATGGCGTTGAAGTACACGCCGGAGCCGGGGGCACCGATGGACACGGACTTGCCCGCCAGATCCGCCACGGTCTTGATGGCGGGGTTGGTGGTGACGATTTGCACCTGCTCCATATACAGAGCCGCCACAGTGGAGAAGCCCTCCACCTTGGCGTTGAAGAGGTTGGTGCCGTTGTAGGCATACGCCATAACGTCGGACTGGCAGAAGGCGAAGTCGGCGGTGCCGTCAGCCAGCTCCTGGATGTTCGCCTGAGAGCCGTTGCCCACCAGACCCACCACCTTCACGCCGGCGTTGTTGGAGGCGTGCTGGGCGATGACGGAGCCGAAGGCGTAGTAGGTGCCGGACTCGCCGCCGGTGACGAAGCGCAGGCTGCGGGACGCGCCGGTGCCGGCACCGGTCTTGACGGAGGCGACCTCAAAGCCCTTCTCGGCGAAATACTTGGCGGCACCGGGATGATAGGGCACGGAGGTGATGGACGCGCCGTACTCCAGAGACAGCTCGCCGTACTTGGCGTGGCTGGTGGTCAGAGAGGCGGCGTTGTCGAAGATGTCCGCCACGAAGTTGTACACATCGGCCTCCGCCACGTCGTCACGTGCCAGAATGACGGCACCCACCGCCACGGTGGTGGTGTCGGTATGCTCGGCTTTGGTAGTTCCGGCGTCGGTGTTCTTATCGCCGCACGCCACAAGACTCAGCGTCATAACGAGGGCGAGAGCCAGTGCAAAAAGCTTTTTCATTGTTCTTTCTCCTTAATTGTTTACTGTATAGGGTCGGTCATGCTCTTCCTCCGCCATGCCGCAGAGCGGACACAGCGGTGTTTAACGTTGCCATTATATCGCAGGAGGAAAGCTTTTGCAACCTCTAAATGCGGAAAATTTCATTTTCCCGGAGGGATAGTTTTCGGAAAACCAGAGGTTTTCACGCGGCAGGCGGAGAAAACTTTTGGCAGGCACCATATTTTGCCTGTATACGGGCACTTTCGGCGCAGGACGGTCTGGCGCGGTAAACTGCCGTTATGCGGGTCAATCTTGCAGCGGGTGCATATTTTGCATTGCAATCCTGCAAGACGGCGCAAAAACACGCCCCGCACGGAGGGTGCGGGGCGTGTTGACCGTCGGAGATGCTTTACGGGGAATCAGACGCTGCGGCGCAGCAGCTCGCAGACCAGCGCGTAGGTGCGCTCGGTGGAGGCCACGTTCAGCCGCTCCCGGACGGAGTGGACATCGAACAGGTCGGGCCCCACGGACACGGCGTCCAGACCGGGGAGCTTTTCCATGAGCAGTCCACATTCCAGACCGCCGTGGGTCGCCTCCACCACGCCGTCCTTGCCGGTGAGATCCTTGTATGCCGCCAGCAGCGTATCCCGGAACTGGGACTCGCGCTTATACTGCCAGCCGGGGTAGACGCCGCCCTCGGTGACGGTGCCGCCGGCAAGGGTGATAACGGCGCGGACACGCTGCGCCAGCATCATCTTCCGGGAGGCGATGGAGGAGCGGATGGAGAAACTGATGCGGAGACCCGTCTCGTCCAGCTTCGTCACGCCCATGTTCAGAGAGGTCTGAACCAGTCCGGGGAAGTCGGTGTCCATCGCCTCCACGCCCTGGGGCAGCGCCACAAGCGTGCGGAGCAGGGTGGCGGTGCGTTCGGCGGAGACCGCCGTATCCGCCGAGGCGGCGGTGCAGGTCAGCGTCACGCCGGGGTCGGTGACGGCGTACTCGTTTTTCAGAATGCCGTCGAACTCGCGGACGAAGGCGGCGAAATCATCGCCGGTGCCGGCGGGCAGAGCCACCACGGCGTCACAGCGGGAGCAGATCACGTTGTCGAACTGGCCGCCGGCGAATTTCACGAGGCGCAGGCCGGGGAACTTCTCCAAGGCGGTGCAGAGGGTGCGCCCCATGAGGCGGTTGCCGCTGCCGCGACCCAGATGGATGTCGGCGCCGGAGTGGCCGCCCTGAAGCCCCGCCACGGTCAAAGAGAACACGTCCATGCCGGAGACGGGGGTGCTTTCCGCAGGCAGGAAGCAGTCGGAGTGCAGACCGCCGGCGCAGGAGACGGTGAACACGCCCTCCAGCTCGGAGTCCAGATTCAGCAGCTTGCGGCCCTTGATGTCGGAGCAGTCCAGCGCAAAGGCACCGTCCATGCCCACCTCCTCGTCCACGGTCAGTACCGCCTCGATGGGGGGGTGCACCAGCGTGTCGTCCGCCAGAATGGCGAAGATCATCGCCACGGCGATGCAGTTATCGCCGCCGAGGGACGTTTTGTCTGCCCAGACCCACTCGCCGTCGGTGACCAGATCCAGACCCTCCCGGGTCATGTCCTTGGTGCAGTCGTCGGTCTTGGCGCAGACCATGTCCGTGTGACCCTGGAGGATGATGGGGGCGGCGTTCTCGCAGCCGGGGGATGCCTTCTTCCAGATGACCACGTTGTTGCACGGCTCCTGACGGTAGGGCAGACCCAGCTCCTTGGCGAAGGAGACACACAGGTCGCTGATGATCTTCGTGTTGCCGCTGCCGTGGGGCACGGAGCAGAGCTTCTCAAAATACGCGAACACTTTTTCGGGCTTCAAGCCCTTCAGAACAGACATTTTTATCTCCTTTCGGGTGATGGGACAGACGCAGCCCATGCAGAGCATGGGCTGCGCCGGTCAGTAGGTTTTACATATCGCCCAGACCCATATCGTCGGTGACGGGTGCCTCTTCATCGTCCAGATCGGTGGAAGGCGCGGGGATGAACTCCTCCAGATAGGCTTCCTCCGGCAGACCCGCTATGTAGCCGGGCAGGTTGATGATGACGCCGTCCAGATTATGGGGCAGCTTCAAGGTGTAGGTGGTGGTCGTCTCGCTGCCGCCCTTCTGCTGCATGACCTCGAGGGTCAGCTCCAGCTTGTCGCCGATATTGGTGACGGAGCAGCGTTCCTTCTCGTAGAGCTTGGAGATCTGCTCGCCGTTGACCGTGACGGTGATCTTATAGGGGGCGGCGGTGGTCGTGCCCTGATAGTCCAGCGCACGGTTGTCGAAGTAGACGGTGTGGCCGCGTCCGATGCGGAGCATCACCACGGCAATAAGCACCAGCACCAGCAGGAAGGCGGCGCGGATGATCCAAGAACGCGTTTTGTTTTTCATGCGGTCTTCCCCTCCTCCTCGGCTTTCTGCTCAATCGCCAGCTGCTGACCCAGCGTGCGGTTCTCCTTGCGCTTCTTCGCCTCGTACATAACGAGTGCCACGGTGATGACACCGTAGGACATGAACACGCGGAAATACTCGCCGATCATGGAGTCGCCGGTGATCTTGGTGCCGGCGGCAGGCGCAACGATGAACATGGTGTGGAACAGGATAACGCCCAGAAATACGTTGCCGATGGACGCCCTTTCCACGGAGGCTCCGCCCACCAGCAGCGCGGCGATACAGAACATACCGATGTTGGTGTGCGCCGTGTAGGTGGGGAAGTTACCCATGTTCTGTAGGTAGATGATCATGCCGAAGCCGGCAAATACGGTGGACATGACGATGGAGATCAGACGGGTGCGATCCACGTTGATACCGGCGTCACGCGCCACGTTCATGTCCTGACCCACGGCGCGCATATCCTGTCCCAGCTTCGTGCGGCGGAACCACACGATGAACAGGCACGCCAGCGCGATGATGACAAGCGTCAGGACGGGGATCTTCACGCCGCTGATGTTGATGGCAAGGGCGTTATCCACGCTCTGGCGCATTTGCAGCAGGCTGACGGTGTTGCGGATACCGTAGCCGCGGGGCAGCTTCAGGGTGTTGTGCATGATGGGAATGATGGGACCCATCATGTACAGCACGATCAGCTGGTACACACCGGTCATGCAGAAGGCGATGAAGTAGCTGGTGATCATTTCGCGGCCCTTGGCGCGGTTGAGGATGCTGCCGCACATGAGTCCCAGCAGGATGGACAGGGGGATGGACAGGATCGCAGCCAGCACCAGACCGGGGATGCCCCAGATCTGCCAGTCCGCCACGAGGATCAGCGCGATCTCGCCTGCCATGGCTCCCAGCGTCATACCGAAGTTCAGACCCATACCCGCCATAATGGGGATCAGCAGGCTGAGGATCAGGAAGGAGTTGCGCCCCAGCCGGGTCATTACCTCGTTCAACAGGTAGTTGGCGGGGAGACCGGACAGCGGGATCATAATGGCGCAGATGATGACGAACAGGACGGGCACAGAGTTGTTGCTGATAAAGTGCCACAGGTTGAATTTCTTCGTGGTTTTCTTCATGTCAACGCCCCCTTTCCGTCTTTCTGGTCAGGGCGTAGAGGATCATGCCGTTGGACACCACGATACGGATGACCTCGCTCATATCCATCTGGAAGGCGGAGTTCATCACGGTGGGGGTCATGGTCACGATGCCCTGATACAAGATCGTACCGATGATAACATTGCCGATGGACGCCTTGTTCACCGACGCGCCGCCGATCAGGATAGCCGCCACGGCGGGCATTGCCATCCAGAAGGGGGCGGTGTACAGCTGCACGAAGCCGAAGCCCTGCTCGTACACGAGGATGCCGACGGCACCCAGCCAGGTGGACATGATCACGGAGATGAAGCGCATCTTGTCCACGTTGATGCCCGCGGCGCGGGCGAAGGCGGGGTTGGAGCCTACGGCGGTCATGGCGGTGCCGGTCTTGGTGTGCAGGAACGCCCACATGAGGAACGCCAGCAGCGCGAACACCAGCAGCGTACCGGTGGGGATCACGAGGTTGATGCCGATCTTGTTCAGATCGATGGCGAGGAAGTTCGCCAGTGCCTTGTCGTAGAAGCCCTCCAGAGAGACGACGGTACGCAGTCCCTTGGCGGCGAAGCCCCAGATCATGGTGGGGTGCTTATACGGCAGCAGCAGCCACATCATGCACATGAAGGACACGGAGGAGAAGCCCACGTAGGTGGCGATCATCATTTCTCCGCCCTTGATTTTGTTCAGCAGCCAGCCGTAGCCGCCGCCGAACAGCAGCGCGAAGGGAGTGGCGATCAGGATCGCCATGAGGAAGCTGGCAAAGCCGGTGAAGCCCAGCTCGATGGACAGGGTGGCTCCCAGCAGTCCGGAGACGATGCCCAGAGGCAGACCGAAGTTCAGTCCGCAGCCGGAGTGCACCATCGGCACCATCGCCAGCACCATCACGGCGTTCCAGCTGAAGCGGGTGATGATATTGGTGATCTGGGTGGCGAAGTCCAGCCCCACGATGGGGGCGGCGATGAGCAGCAGCAGCAGGAAGCCCGCAATAATGAGGCGGGGCAGACCGAAGCTGTCGATCATCTCTTTGAATTTAGACTTGTTTTCAAGTGTGGTCGTATTGCCCATTTCTTCCTCCTTATTTCACCTGGCTGACCATGAGCATACCGAACTCCTCGGAGGAATGGTCAGCAGGCAGGATACCGGCGATCTTGCCGCCGGAGACGATGGCGATGCGGTCGCAGATCATGCGGAGCTCCTCCAGCTCGGAGGAGATCATAACCACAGTGACGCCGGATTCGCGGTTGAACTTCCGCAGTGCCTCCAGCACCAGTGCCTTGGCACCCACGTCGATGCCGCGGGTAGGCTCGGAAACGAAGAGGAAGCGGGGCTCCAAGGCGAACGCCTTGGCGAGACAGACCTTCTGCTGGTTACCGCCGGAGAGCTCGCGCGCCTTCTGGTCGGAACCGGTGCACTTGATTTGCAGCTCGTCGATGTACTTATCGGTGACGGCGCGGATGGCCTTTTCATCGCGCCACGTGAAGATGCCGATTTTCTTCAGGAACTTGTTCTGGATCTGCATGGCGGGGAACGCCACGTTCCACTCCAGAGACTCGTCCAGCAGCAGACCCACGCCGCGGCGATCCTCGGAGACGAATGCCAGCTGGGAATCGAGGCACTTGCGGGGGTTGTTCAGCTGGATGCTCTTGCCGTCAAACTCCACGGTGCCGCCGGCGTCGCACAGACCCATGACGCCGTTGGGGATGCCCAGCTTGCCCTGGCCTGCCAGGCCGCCGATGCCGAGGATCTCGCCTTCCTTCACGTCCAGATCCACGTTGCGGACGATCTCACCGGGCATATCCACCCACAGCTTGCGGATGGACATGATGGTGCGGGCGTCGGCGTGGTCGCGCACCTTGTGCTCGCTGCCTCCGCCCTCCTTGACCTCACGGCCCACCATGGCGCGGGTGATGTCACGGACGTCCGTCTCCTTGGCGGGGACATCCTTGACCACGTAGCCGTCGCGCATGATGACCACCTTGTCGCAGACGGAGAGGATCTCCTGCAGGCGGTGGGTGATGAAGATGACGGCGATGCCGCGGGACGCCATGCCGCGGATGGAGTCCAGCAGAGCCTGCGCCTCCTTCTCGGTGAGGACGGCGGTGGGCTCGTCGAGGATCAGCAGACGCAGATTCTCCTTACTCAGCTCGCGGGCGATCTCGGTAAACTGCTTATGGCCGACGGGCATATTGCTGATGACCATTTTGGGGTCGATGGCAACGCCCATCTTGTGGATGGACTCGTCAGCGCGGCGATCCATTTCCTTATAGTCGAGAGTGTTCATGCGCTCGCCGAACACTTCTGAAAAGACGCTTTTTTTCTTGGGTTCACGGTTGAGGAGGATGTTTTCAGTGGCGGTGAAGCCGGGAATCAGAGAGAATTCCTGATGCACCATACCGATACCGGATTTCAGTGCGTCAAAGGGGGTGTTGAAGAGGACCTTTTCCCCGTCGATCAGGACGTCTCCCTCGTAGCCGCCCGTCTCACGGATCACGTCCATTCCGAAGAGTATTTTCATCAAGGTACTTTTACCGGCACCGTTTTCGCCCACCAGACCCAGCACCTCGCCCTCTTTCAAGGTGAAGTTGATGTCCGTAAGCACCTGATTGCCGAAAAAGCCCTTTTTAATATTCCGCATTTCAAGCAGCGGAGCGTTGTTCTTTTCCATAATCATCCCTACTTAAAACAATGGGGAGGGAGGAAACCCTCCCTCCCCACTTAGATGGTTGCTTTACGTAAGCGTTTTCGTCAGCTGATGGTGAAGTACTTCTCGGGGATCTCCACATCGGCGTTGCCCATGAAGTGGCCGGGATCGCCCATGATGTAGGTATCCTGATAGATCAGGAACACGTTCTCAGACTTGACGCCGGTGGTGGCATTGGTGTAGCCGGCACCGTTCCAAGCAGCCTTGGGGGAATAGACCTGCAGCGCAGCTGCCAAATCGTCCATATCCAGCAGCTCGCTCTTGCCGTCGATGACGTTCTTGGCGTGCAGAGCCAGACCGGCGGACAGGGTGTAGCCATAGGAGTACGCCCAGGTGCCGAAGTGGTCAGCACCGCCCTTTTCCACGATGGCGGACTCGACCTTCGCCAGAATCTTATCAAAGTCGCCAGCCTCCTGGGACAGATCCAGACCCAGAGCACCGGGATAGCCCATCAGAGGAGAGGGCAGGTCGGCCTCGATGAAGTAGCCGCCGCACTCCAGCAGACGCTTCAGCAGAGGTTCGGTGTGAGCATCGTTGGTGCAGAAGTAAGCCGCCTTCTGGCCATACTTCTCCGCCCATGCGGGCACCTGCTCCAGAATGTAAGCCTGTGCGCCGGACACGCCAACGTCAGAGGTGGGGTCGGGAGCGGTCTCCAACACGAACTTCATGCCGAACTCCTCGCAGGCCGCCTTCATGATCGCCACACGGCGGGACATGGTCTCATAGGACATATGACGGGGGAAGGAGATATGTACGAAGGTGTCGCAGCCCAGCTCGTGAGCGGTGCGGATGATCAGGTAGCCACGGGACACGAAGTCGTTGTTGCAGACCAGATCAGCAGCGGAGCCGATCTCGGGCAGGTCCTCGTGGGACTCACCGGCGATGCAGATGATGTCAGGACGGGACTCCTTGATCTTGCGGAATGCCTCGGTGACGCCGGGGACGGACTGATTGACGATGATCGCCTTCATCAGAGGATCCGCGGACAGGTTCACGATGGTCTGGATGGTGGTCTCGGTCTCCTCGGTGAAGTTGTCGGGATAGATGGCCAGCTTGACCATGTCCTCGCCATACTCCGCCTGGAACGCCTCTGCACCGCGGCGGTCGTCCTCAGACTGAGAGACGGAGCCGGTCACGATACCGATACGGTAGGCAGGCGCGTCATCACCGGTGGGACCGGGGTCGTTGGTGTCGCCAGTGTTCTTATCGCCGCAAGCGACGAGCGTAAGAGCCATGACGAGAGCCAGCAGCAAAGATACTACTTTTTTCATGTTTACCTCCAATTTCCTTTTTCCACAGTGTCGCCTCCCCGTCAGAGGAGACGCCGGACAGGGTCGCCCCTGCCCTTGCTTTGCGGTGGGTGCTATGCACCCATTTGATTCTATCAGATAAGTTCACAGTCTGTCAACAACTTTGTGTCTGCGAACGGTGCTCACAGGCGGACAGGTGTGTTTTTCGCGGGCACACTTCCTGCACTTTTTTAGCATTTTATCCATATTTACCGGCGTTTTGATGGCTGACGGCGGCGTTTATTCTCTGTTTTGCCAAAATAGAGATTTCTTTTGGCGAAATCCGGATTTTGCCTGTTTCTACACGAAAAAAAGAAAGACCGCGCAGGCGGTCTTTCTTTTTTCGTTACGGTTTTCAGATCTTCTGCTTTTCGTCCACGACCTTGCGGAGCATGGCGGAGAAATCCACAAGGGACATGGCTCCCAGATCCTCGCCGGTACGGGTGCGGACGGAGACGGTGCCCGCCTCCATGTCGCGGTCGCCCACCACCAGCATATAGGGGATCTTCTCCAGCGTAGCCTCGCGGATCTTCTTGCCCACCTTCTCGTTGCGGCTGTCCACCTCCACGCGGAAGCCCTGCTTACGAAGCTCCTTGGCGGCCTCGGTGCAGTAGTCGGCGGCGCGGTCGGTAATGGGCAGGAAGCGCACCTGCTCCGGCATCATCCAGGTGGGCAGCGCGCCGGCGTACTCTTCGATGAGGTATGCCAGCGTCCGCTCGTAGCAGCCCAGAGACGTGCGGTGGATGATATAGGGCAGGGCCTTGTTGCCGTTCTCATCGATATAGTACATGCCGAAGCGCTCCGCCAGCAGCATATCGATCTGGATGGTGACAAGGGTATCCTCCTTGCCGTACACATTCTTGTACTGGATGTCCAGCTTGGGGCCGTAGAACGCCGCCTCGTCAATGCCCACGGTGTAGTCCACGTCCAGATCCTTCAGGATGCGCTCCATGACGGACTGGGCGTGATCCCATTGCTCCGCCGTGCCCTCGTACTTGTTGTTGGGGTTGGCGGGATCCCACTGGGAGAAGCGGAAGGTGCATTTATCCAGCAGACCCACGGTGCCCAAACAATACTTGGCGAGGTCAAGGCAGTCCTTGAACTCCTGCTCCAGCTGGTCGGGGCGCAGCACCAGATGTCCCTCGGAGATGGTGAACTGGCGGACGCGGATCAGGCCGTGCATCTCACCGGAGTCCTCGTTGCGGAACAGGGTGGATGTCTCGCCCAGACGCATGGGCAGGTCGCGGTAGCTGCGGCCGCGGTTCAGGAACACCTGATACTGGAACGGGCAGGTCATGGGACGCAGGGCAAAGCACTCCTTCGTCTCATCCGCGGGATCGCCCATGACGAACATGCCGTCCAGATAATGATCCCAGTGACCGGAGATCTTGTACAGCTCACGCTTGGCCATCAGGGGCGTCTTGGTCAGCAGATAGCCACGCTGCTGCTCGGTGTCCTCCACCCAGCGCTGCAGCAGCTGGATAACGCGGGCACCCTTGGGCAGCAGGATGGGCAAGCCCTGGCCAATGCAGTCCACAGTGGTGAAATATTCCAGTTCGCGTCCCAGCTTATTGTGGTCGCGCTTCACGGCCTCCTCCCGCTCCTTCAGATAGGCATCCAGCTCGTCCTTGCTGGGGAAGGCCACGCCGTAGATACGCTGCAGGGTCTGGCGGTTGGAGTCGCCGCGCCAGTAAGCGGCGTTGCAGGCGGTCAGCTTGATGCCGTTGCCCTTGATGCGGCCGGTGGAGTCCACGTGGGGTCCGGCGCACAGGTCCACGAACTCGCCCTGCTTGTAGAAGGAGATGTGGGCGTCCTCGGGCAGATCGTTGATGAGTTCCACCTTGTAGGGCTCTTCCTTTTCCTCCATGTACTTGACGGCCTCGGCGCGGGGCAGCTCGAAGCGCTCCAGCTTCAGCTTCTCTTTACAGATCTTACGCATTTCAGCCTCGATCTCGCCCAGGTCGTCCTGGGTGAAGGCGAAGGGCGCGTCCAGATCGTAATAAAAGCCGTTGTCGATGCTGGGGCCGATGGCCAGCTTCACCTCCGGGTGCAGGCGCTTGACAGCCTGGGCCAGAATGTGGGAGCAGGTGTGCCAGTAGGTCTTGCGGTACTGTTCGTTTTCAAACGTAAATTCCTTGTTTTCCTTGTTGACTTCGCTCATAGTCTGTTCCTCCTTGTGATCGGGGCTGGATAAATAAAAATCCCCACCCCTGAATGGTATCAGGGGTGAGGTAATAGGCATTACTCCACGGTTCCACCCTGCTTACGGCCTGCGCAGCATTTTTACTGTCCGCTGCGGATGGCGGGATATCTTTCGTCGAGACAAGGCACAGGAGCGCAGGAATACGGTCTGTATTTCAAGCTTCTGCAACGCAGTATCGGCGGAAGAGATCCGGCATACGCCGTCGCTTTCGATCGCTGTAACGGGCGATACCCGTCCTGCTCCTCGCAGGCCGCTCGGGAGTGGTACAGGCCGCATGGTCGGCAGGGCGCTTTCAGCCGGGACGCCCCTCTCTTTGGCCGCAGAAACACAGCTTCTTCTCCGTCATCGCTTTTTGATGGCAACAAGTATAGTCCCTTTCCCGCCCCTTGTCAATCCCCCAAAACCGTTTTCCCTCCGCGCAAAAACCGTGCCGCGGCTCACGCCGCGGCACACAGCTTTTTTCAATCGCTCATTCCGGTGTGGACGACCTTGCCCATGTTCCACAGCAGCGCCACCCGCCGGGCGGACTCCAGCCGCTCCTCCGGCGTGCGGTACTCCGCGTCAGCCGTCTCCGCGCCGCAGTCCATACAGCTGACGGAGACGCTCCAGCCCTGCTCATCCTGCATGACGCCGGCGCCCCGGCAGATGGGGCATTCGCCCAGCTCGATCTCAAAAATAGGGTCCATATCGTTTCTCCTTTGTGTTATCCTTTCAAACGCCACGCGAGGCGTGCCGTCTTCTACATAGATCGTCCCGCAGCGGACGAAGCCCTCCCGCTCCAAGCACCGCTGCATGGTCAGATTGTCGGCGTGGGTGTCCGCCCGCAGATGGGAACACCGCCCCGCCGCCCACGCCGCGCTCTCCGCGAACACGCCGTGGTGTGTACCGTCGCTGCCCAGCCGGTGCAGCGTACCGTAGGCGCTGTCGTCCCGCCACGCCCCCTCGATGTAGGCGTAGGTAGGGTCGTCCCCCAGCAGGAAGGCGAACACGGCGTACACGCCGCCTGTGTCCTCCATCACATA